>SCPN01001485.1_pt1 | contig 274655 bp, 332 predicted proteins | sample 6106831 | NCBI WGS metagenome assembly SCPN01 (sample SAMN10720447, study PRJNA508395) | human gut metagenome | isolation source: Participant 1, 0 month
AAATCAAATTCGTAATTTCTTGGCGTTATCGTGATCTGTTCCCCATAGGAAAATTCATAATCAAGCGTTCTGCCCATATAAAAATCTTTTGTTTTGTAAGTTGCTGCTGTACACATATCGAACACCTCTTCTTTCTGCTATAATAGTCCTGCAAACAATCTCATAAACAACTGTCCAGCCGTAAATATGCACTCCGTCCTGTGCGGTACTTTTCGGTCACTTCCCTGCATTCATTCATGGTTGCTCCCAGATCATCTCTTATATCCAAAACTGTCTGACTATCCGCCATAAAACAACCATTTTCAAAGTGGTGATAAAGCAATGCCATTCAGTTAAGCATCATTTTAGTGGTTTTCTGTCATAGAAAGCCACTGTTTTTATGCCTAAAAACTTTAAAAATATTACAAAAAACAGTTGACAAGTAAGCCAATATATGTTGCGCAAGCCTTGATTATAAACATATTTCAAGGAGGCTCATTATGGCTGATTTTTTCTTATCTAATTTAAAATCCACTCGACAACTGCATCACAGAACTCGATGAAATTCACTCCATGTTCTGCCGTAATCCGGAAAGTGATTTTACTAGGAACCGCAAACTTTCTTTCCGCGAGTATATTCAGTTTATGCTCAGATGCCACCTCCGTCCAAAATAGAGGAGTTTCATGTATCAGGTTGCATAATCTCGATTTACCATTATACTGCATTATGAGGCAGATATGCAATCTGTCTTTTTGTCATAAAAAACCTTATCTAAATGACATTGAATGATTTATTTTCTATCTAAAATTTTATTAAACCGACTAAAGACTCCATAGTTTGTGTGTTTGACTTACTGTTTATATCTATCTTCTCCTAAATATTTTTCTAGTCATTGCAATATAAAATTGTTTATACAGTCTCTCCCTTAAGAGTCCTGGTATTCTGGATAATATACAGAGCGACCGATATGACCATCATTATAGCGCACAAACCAATCAACAGATCTGATACCATCGGTGTAATTTGGAACCATATAATATGCACCGCTGCAGTTCCATATAATAAAAAGGTTACTATCTTTCCATGCCAGTCTGCACCATGTACTTTTCCTGTCTTTCGTATCACAAGACATCCACTGACTACCATATACAGCTCCTTACCTGCCATTATTACGATTAAAAGAAGCATATGCGAAAAACGAGTAAACAGACAGATTAACATCGCTGCCTGTGTCAGCTTATCAGCCACCGGATCAAGTATTTTTCCTAAATTACTAATCCTATGGAATCTTCTTGCGATATATCCATCAGCAAGATCCGTAAGACCAGACAGCAATAAGATTTCACCAGCTAACAGAGGATTTTTCTTTACACAATAACTCCATATAATTACCGGAATCAGACAAAGCCGAAAAAAAGAAAGAAGATTAGGAACCGTAATAATTCTATTCAAATTTTCTTCCTGATTCACTTCACTCTGCATGTACGGTCACATCACTTTCCTTTTTTTTAGACATAAACCAATAAAATATAACACAAAATGCTAAAGCAAACACAACACCAAAAACATTTTGAATCACTCTAAGACTAACCGCTCCTTGTAGTCCATAAGTCTCTGCAGCAATGGCTAAAGCACCAAATGTGTTAAATACTGCCTGCCAGCCATATTGTGCTGAAAATCCTACACCGATTCCACCAAGAATTCCTATATATGCATAGATTGACGAAGGAAGCAGAAAATATAATACTGTAAAACATATAACACCTGCAATATTTCCGACAATCCTTTTACGGACTCTGTAGTGCATATCTTCCATAAACGGCAAAATCGCGGACATGGCCAATACCAGCCACATTGCACGTGGCATATTACAAAGTTCTGCAATGCAAAGGACGATCGGCACGCATAAAATCTGACATATCTGCCATTTTGTTCTGGAAGAAGTGATATCAAATTCTTGTATCAGATCTTTCAGATTTCTTTTATAAGTTCTGTTTTTATGATTTCGATAAAATACGAAGCAGGTAAGTGCTGCACCTAAAGCCATTCCGACTAATCGCATCTGATAGCTTTTTCCCGTAACATCATAACCATATAGCAGCAGATACCCAAGAACCAATGTAGATTGATTAAACATGAATGGATTATGGCATCCGAACAGAATCAACACAGCCAGTGCCGCGATATTTAACAGCATTCCCAATACCGGTGAAAACTGATTTGCTAAATGCGGACATACAGTCATAATTACAAAGAACAAAGCCAAAAGCATCGTAGATTGTCCGGTGTGGATCCCCAGATCCGCATTCCGAAATACCATAAGGCATAATAAAACTACTACACCCACAATACTATTCTCATTTCCAAATAAGATACTGAAAATAGTAACAAATAAAAAACAAAATGCCATTGTAACAGCTATCTTTACCAAATATACCAGTATATGATATGATTTTTCTTTCACTGTTTCACTCTTTTGCAACAGATTTTTAGAACCTGCCTGATTTAACTGCAATTCCTGATAAAATGTCATGTAATTCCTCCTCTATCTGTTTTTCTTAAACTTATATGGCCTCATCTTTCTGTATTGGAAGCTCTACAACAAATCTGCATCCACCATATTCACGGTTTTCTGCTTTGATTGTTCCTCCGGCACTATCTACGATCCGTTTTACAAGTGCAAGACCAGGCCATTTCCTTCTGCTTTGAGAACCGTCTGCCTGATAAAATTTATCAAATATTCTGGATTTTCACATCATCCTCTATTCCCGGTCCTTCATCTTCCAGAATGAACTTAACAGAATCCTGTTCTTGTTTCAGAAACATCGTAATTGTCCCCTTTGAAGGGCTGAACTTAATCGCATTATCCAAAAGATTTATCCAGATATGCATAAAAAGTCCTTCATTCCCAGTATATTTAACTTCCTCCAATTCTACCTGAAAACCAATTTCTTTTTCTGTCCATTTTGTTTCCAGGGAAAGAAATGCCTGACGGATCTGTTCATCCAGACGATATTCTGTTTTTTTCATTGGTATGTTCTGATTCTCTAACTTGGATAACAGCAAAATATTTCCAACCAATCCGGAAAGCCTTTGGGTGTTAAATAAGATTTTTTCTACATATTCCTCTTGCTCCGGAGACAGTTCTTCTCCCTGAAGCAGCATTGTATATCCTTCAATGGCATTAATCGGGGTCTTAAACTCATGAGAAACATTAGATACAAAATCCATCTGCAGCATCTCTGTTGCACGAAGTTCTTTTGTCATAACGTTAAAACTTTGATAAGATTCTCCAACTTCTGCGATACGGCTGTTCGTTTCCAAATGTTGTTCAAAATCTCCCCTGAGAAACTTCCTTCATTGCTTTACTAAGTCTGGTAATTGGTTCCAGTAACTTTGCATTAATAAAGTGATCAGCCCTGCAATCAATGTATTGAAAATCAAAGCCAGCCAAGCACAGGTATGCTGCCCGGCAGATTAAAAAAATGATTCAAAAAAGCAAATAATAAAGCAGATATGACTGTTGAAAATACAAGTGCCAGCCAGATTGCACCAGTCAGACAGGATCGGATCCGCAATCCTTTTTCTTTCTTTTGTTCCATTATTTTTTCACCACCTTGTATCCAATTCCACGCATTGTTACGATTTCAAAATCAGGGTTATCTTTCAAACGCTCTCTGATTCTTCCTATATGTACCTCTATCGTATGTGGGTCTGCCTCCGTCTCGTATCCCCATACTTCATCCATCAACTGTTGTTTTGTAAATGTTCTGCCTGGCGAAGCTGCAAGCTATATAAAAGCAGGAATTCTTTTTTAGGCAAAACAAGACTTTCCTTATCAGTTGTAACCGTCATTGCATCATAATCAAACTCTGTTGAACCGATCACAATTTTGTGTTCATTCAGTATCTGTGCACGGCGAAGCAGTGCTCCGACTAAAACCATTTCATTCACATTTACCGGTTTTACCATATAATCGTCACTTCCCGAAATCCCTGACGCATATCATCAAAGGAACCTTTCGCAGTTATCATAAGCACTGGTATCTGATATCCTGCTGAACGAAGTTCTGACACCAGTTCATAGCCATCCATAACCGGCATCATAATATCAGAAATGATCAGATCAATATATTCCTTATCCAATACTTCTAATGCCTGTGCTCCATCCGATGCACTTTTGACTTGATATCCATTCTTCTCAAGCACTTTTTGGAATAGCTGGCTTAATTCTTTATCATCTTCTACAATCAATATTTGGAACACGTTTTCCTTCCTCCTTATTAAAACAGATACCTTGCCCATCCAAGCAGATGCTGTACCAAAAATATTTTTCTCTGACGCTTCTTTGTCAATTCAATTGGCTCTACATGATACGGATCACGATAGGTTCCATCTTCCAATACCTGTCGGGACACTCTTTCATATTCCACCATGCTCTCTTCCAACTGTTTATTAATATCTTTACTGCGAATTACAAGCATCAGTTCCGTATCCAGATATGCACTTCTCATGTCCATATTAAAGGAACCGATTACAGACAGATCATCGTCAATCAGAATACTTTTTCCGTGGTATGAATAACCGCCTTCATATTCCCAGATATTAATTCCTGTACTTAAGATTCTATTTCTGTTTTTCGCATAATCGGTAGCCCCAAATGGATTCCCATTATTCGCAACTGAATTTGTCATGATAGAAAAATCTGAAACGTTCTCTGCAATCTCCTCCCATGTATTATACATCATATCATTACAGATAATATATGGCGTGTGGATCTTCACACGATTTTTTTCTTTTTTTTCAATTCTCCCAACTGATACCACACTACTGGTTATTTGGAACCTGTGTGAATAGGATTTGACACTAATGCAATCTTTTCTGTCTCAAAGTTTCGTCCGTGTAATCGGTATCGCAGATTCTTTCCTTATTCTCTTCAAAATATTTCTGATAGCCGTTCTGCAGCTCTAAAACTGCGTTCTTTACAGATTTTCTATTTGCCAGTTTTTTATTGTCATGAAAATAACCACTGTCTTCTTGTTCCCATATCGTTTCAAAATACTCTAACAACTGGTTAACTGAATTTTCTTTCTCAGGTTCATTGCAAACAACCAACACGTCTCTGTCATAGTTCTTATGTCCCAGAAAATCCCCCAGGAAATAATTATATGTATTTCTTCCCCCAAGAATATATCTCTTTCCATCTGCAATCAAATATTTATCATGCATTCTACCCATCATCTTCCATGGTTTCAACGGATTAGCCTTATTATATAGTTTAATTTCAACATTCTCATGGGAAGATAATCCATAGAAATACGGATTGCCTTCCATATCAACCCAGCTCTCCATTCCATCTACTAACAGACGAACATGCACACCTCTGTCTGCCGCATCATGCAGTGCTCCTAAAATTAATTTTCCACTTTCATCAGATTGAAATGCAAAAGTAGAAAGAATAATTTCCTTTTTTGCATTCTTGATCAAACGCACTCTTTGTAAAAGCGCTTCTGGATTCTTTTCTATGATTACTGCCCGTTCTGTATTTTCACTGCATTCGTTCCATGACCCATTTTTTGTTTCTTTTTTGGGTTGTATTGGACACTTCCGGCTGCTTTTTATATGCAACGCAGATTCCGAGTAATTCATAAAAAGCCACACATAAATAAAATTGCCAGTATAACAAGAAGGATTTTACATATTTTGCTTTTCATTGTACATCACCTGATTCCTTTTTATTTCATACTGATACAATACAAAGTCAATCTCAATTTAACCTCAACAAAATTTATTTTTCATAAAAAAATATGACCGGCTTCTTTTGAAACAGTCATATTTTATTCCTATATGAAGGAGCTTTTCTTACTCCGTTGTATTAATCACTATTTTATTTCTTCCATAAGCTGTCGGATTTTTCTCAATGTACACCGTGTAACTTCCAGGTCATCTTCTTGTATATTCGATATGATTTTTTCATAAGCTTCTATCATTTTTCTTTCTGACAATTGCTTATTTCAATTGCCTTGTTCGTCAAAACAAGGTACGTTCTTTCTTTTTTTTCATCTAATTTCCAGATAATATATCCTTTATTTTCAAGACTTTTTACCATCTTAGATGTTTCTAGAATCGATAATTTCATGTATTCTGCCACTTCTGAAAGATATACTCCTTCATGACAGTCTGATTTGTTCAACACATTCCTTTATACTATAAAGGAACAAATAATCTGTTCTTTCGACAAATTCAAATATACTTTCAACATTGATGCTCTTTAAAAAAAACTCCTCTGCACTGGTTCCTGCTCCCATATTATCGTTCCTCTCTTTCTATATATTCTTTTTGTGCTGACTAGACTCTTATATGCCGGGCGAATGATCTTATCTGTAGTTATCAATTCTTCCAGGCGATGTGCACTCCAACCAGCAATTCTTGCTATCGCAAATAATGGCGTGTACAATTCTCTTGGAATATTCAACATGTCATACACAAAACCACTATAGAAATCTATATTAGGACTTACTCCTTTGAATATCTGACGCTGCTTTGCAATCAACTTAGGTGCAATCTTCTCAATATTGTTATAAAGGGTCATATCTTTCTCACGTCCTTTATCCCTTGCGAGTTGTTCTACAAAGCCTTTGAACACCCTTTCTCTCGGATCGGAAATAGAATATACAGCATGTCCCATTCCATAAATAAGTCCTTTCTGATCAAACGCCTCTTTCTTCAAAATCTTACTCAGATATGATGCAATTTCCTCTTCGTCTTCATAATCTTTCACATGACTTTTAATATCATCCATCATATTCATTACCATCAGATTTGCACCGCCATGTTTTTTTCCTTTTAAAGATGACATTGCTGCTGAAATAACAGAATAAGTATCTGAACCTGAAGATGTTACTACCCGTGTAGTGAATGTAGAATTGTTACCACCACCATGTTCCATATGTAACAATAATGCTATATCCAGTACTCTTGCTTCCAGTTCTGTGAATTTTGTATCTGGTCTTAATAGGCGCAGGAAATTTTCAGCAATAGATAAATCTTTTTCAGGTCTATGAATATACATACTTTCGTTTTTTTCATAATGACAATAAGCATGGTATGCATATACTGCTAATAGGAAATACTGCGATCAACTGCATACTCTGCCTTAGCACATTCGGAATTTCAAGACTTTCTTTCTCCTTATCGTAAGAGCCCAATGTAAGAATACTTCGAGTCATAGAACCCATAATATCTGATGTAGGTGCTTTCATAATGACATCTCTGGTAAAGTTAGTCGGTAGTTCCATACAATCAGATAGTCTTCCCTGAAATTCCATTAACTGTGTATCAGTTGGCAATTCTCCGAATAAAAGAAGATATGCTCCTTCTTCAAAGACAAACCTTTTTCCTTTACTTCCTGTTACTAAATCTTTTATATTATAACCACGATAAGATAACTCGCCATCACATGGACTCTTTATATCCATCGATATTCAAAAGCTTTTATATCAGAAATATTTGTAAGCCCCGTCAACACACCTTGGCCTTTTTCATCTCGTAAGCCTCTTTTTACACCATACTCTGAATACAGATTCTTACTAATGCTATCATTTTGTTCACAAAAAATTGCTTGCTGTTTCATATAATTTTCCAAATTGCTCATTTGAATCGCTCCTTTCATTCTGTTACGAACTTACATACTATACTCAGATATTCTTGTTTCCAGAGCATTCAGCATTGTCTGTTCTTTTTCTTATTCTTATTCATTAGCAATACAATACAATGGAAAACTCAATTTAACCTCAACAAGGTTTGTTTTTTCATCCATGCAAAATCTTCTTTGTACAACAAACTGTTAGATATAGCAAAAACGGCCTTTCAAAAACAGTTAACTTCTAAATCAACTGTTTTTTGAAAGGTCGTTTCATCAGATTCTTATAGCAATCCAGCAAATAATCTCATAAATAATTGTCCCAGTCGCAAATATGCACTTCGTCCGGTTTGATATTGGTCTGTCACATCACGACATTCTCCCATCGTTCTTATCAGATCATTTTTTATTTCCACAACTGCCTGACAATCTGCCATAAAACAGCCGTTTTCAAAATGGTGATATAAACTTCGATAATCCAATTAATTGTTCCACAAGTTGCCATACAGTCATCTGCCACACTCATTTTTGCATGACAGAAACCAGGAGTCCACTCATAAACACGAACACCATGTTTAACTAATCCATGATAAAGAACGAGTTATATTATAAATGAATTTTTTATCAGGGATACCAGGTGTGATAATTCTTACGTCTACCCCTCGCTTAGCAGCCAGACATAACGCATGCGTCATTTCATCTGTTATGATTAGATATGGAGTCATAAACCAACAATATTTTTCAGCTTTATTTATCATACTGATATAAACTTCTTCTCCTACTTGCTCATTATCCATAGGGCTGTCTGCATAAGGTTGAACAAACCCAGTTTGCTGTGCCGCATAATCATAGTGGAAAAGGTATTTACTAAAATCAGAATCATTAGCATCCTTATCACTTACTGCATTCCACATTTCCAAAAATGTCACCGTAAGCGACTGAACAGCATCTCCTTCTAAACGAATACCTGTATCTTTCCACTGTCCATACGGGTGTGTGTAATTAAAATATTCGTTTGCTAGATTATATCCACCTGTAAATCCGACTTTTCCATCAATAACTGTTATTTTTCTATGATCACGATTGTTCAAAAACAGATTTAAACCTGGCATAAACGGATTGAATACACGGCAATGAATTCCTATTGCCTCCATCTTTTCACAAAATCTGTGTTAATAAAGCCTATAGAACCCATATCATCGTAGAATACCCTGACTTCCACACCTGCTTTTACTCGCTCTTCCAGAACATCTTGAATCTTATGCCATGCTTCAGCGTCTTCTATCGCATGATATTCCATAAAGATAAACTTCTGTGCTTTCTCCAAATCCTTAAGCTGTGCCTCTAATCCTTTCACTGCTTCATCAAAATACACAATATCCGTATTCTGATAGATTGGATACTGCGAATTTCTTTGTATGTAACTTGCTATATTTCCTGCTTTCGGAATTGTTTCTTTTATTCTGCTCAAACACTCCTGACTGTCCGGAAGCATTGGTAACAATTTGCTATCAATTTCTGCATATCGCCCACGCATTTTATGTGTGCCACCATTCAAACCAATCAACAAATACAGGCCTACACCCATAATTGGGAAGATTAGAATTAAGATGACCCAAGGCATTTTCATAGAGGAGGTCTTATCTGATGCGTACAATCCCAAAACCAAGATTCCACTCAAAATCCTTGTAAATAAATTTATAATTTCTGCATATTCATTCAAGCGTGTTACGATAGTAATAATAAAAATTACTTCCAGAAGAATGCAGACTATGGAAAAACACAGCCGTTTTACCCCATTTTTTGTTTTTGCTTTGCCCTCTAAAGTATCTTGCTTCATATATATTCCACCTTCCTAATAAAATACTAATAATTTATTCTACTCAATCATTCTTTCACTAATATCTGCAACCTCATTTGTATGTAACATAACCAATGATATATGCTACTTTATCATCAAAGTCACATAATAACCTTATATGTTTTACCTCTCTCCGTAGTTCCTCCTGCTTTTCACATTCTTATCAACAACAACGATAAAATGCCACACAGTTATTAACACCCATGTGACATTTATACTCTTAATACAATTTTGCACCTGCTGGGATTGCATCATCTAACATTACCAGATTCAGTTTTTCTTCTCCATTTACATTGTGAATTGCAGAAAGAAGCATACCACATGAATCTATTCCCATCATAGAACGTGGTGGAAGATTTACGATTGCAAGTAAAGTTTTACCTACAAGTTCCTCCGGCTCGTAAAAATGCATGTACTCCTGAAAGAATAGTTCTTTCATTCTCTGTACCATCATCAAGTGTAAATCTAAGAAGTTTCTTACTCTTAGGTACTGCCTCACAATTTTTTACCTTTACAACACGGAAGTCTGACTTTGAGAATGTATCAAAATCAACCTGCTCCTCAAATAAAGGCTCTATTTCAATACCTGTATTATTTTCAACAACTGCTGCCACTTCTTCTGCTACTACTACTTCATTGTTATCCATTTGGTTAATCTCCTTTTCTTCATTTCTCACAATATATTATATCGACAAAAACAAAATCATCAACAGATATACTAGACATTTCGTTTCTATTATTCATATATCTTATCCACCTCAGATTCATACACCGATTCAGTATGAGCATCAAACAACACCCACTCGACTAAATCAAAGCTGTCCGGATTATCTTGCAGGAATCTATTAACTATCTTTACTGCAACCTTTGCTGCCAGTTCTACAGGAAATGCATACACACCAGTTGATATAGATGGAAATGCAATTTTTCTAATTCCATTCTCTAATGCAAGTTTCATCGAATTAAAATAACAGCTTGCCAAAAGTTCCTCTTCCTTATCCCTACCTCCATACCATATCGGTCCAACTGTATGTATTACATAATCACAAGGCAGATTATATGCTTTTGTAATCTTTGCTTCGCCAGTCTCACATCCGTGAAGTGTCCTGCACTCTGCCAGAAGCTCCGGTCCTGCTGCTCTGTGAATCGCACCATCTACACCACCTCCGCCAAGAAGGGAATTGTTTGCTGTATTCACGATTGCCTGCACATCTGTTACTTTTGTTATGTCACCTTTTATCGTCTTAATCAAATACATTGTTCAATATTCCTTCTCTATCTCACCATCTATTCCATACATTTTCTTGAATGCATCAAGGTCTGCATGATTCTTAATCAACATAACCTCGTCTATCTTACCTGTATGAATATTCTTAAATCCGGCAACCTGCTCGCCATTACATATGCTCGCCTTGATTACTGGTTTCTTATTTTCTTTATCATATGTCTTTGTAACTATCTTTTTCTTAAATAGTCCCACTCTGAGCACCTTCTTTTGATTTTGCCATCAGTATTAGTTTTTCAAAGGACTGTGCAAAGCGTACATCATCTTCTTCTGTACGCTTTCTCGGTCCTTTCATATGATTCTTATGAGAGCTGCGTCTTGCCTTTTTATTAAGATGTCGCTCCATAAGCATCTGATCTATGTTCTCATTCGTGTACCACTTACCGGATTGGTGAATAGCATATGCACCTTTCCCAAGTGCCATAGCAGCGACACCATAATCCTGCGATACTACTACATCCCCTTTATGACAAATGCTGATCAGTTTATAATCCACTGCATCTGCTCCTGCACTTACCACAATCACCTCGCTGTAATCAGAATACAAAATATGATACGTATCACACAGCAATGTGGTAGAAATATTGTATTTCTCTGCTATTGTCTCGACAATGTCCACTACCGGACACGCATCTGCATCTACAAATATCTGCATTTTCCTCAAATCCGCTTTCTTCAGTTGTAACTAACTGGTGTTCGTACTTCTATAAGATTTCCTGATGGATCATAAAATCTTACAAGCTTCTGTCCACCTTCAAGTTCCATTAATTCCGTAACATAACTTACAACATACTTGCCAGACTCCAGTTTTTCAATAATACCTTCTATATCATTATCTTCAAAATAAAGTTCGGTCATATTATTATGTGGAGTTGTATGTATTTTGTACTATCATACCATACATCTACATCCTGCAATACAAGCCCCTCAGACATTATCACATTACCTTCCAGCCTTGTAATCACACGCAGTCCAAACAGTTCTTCATAAAATCAATTGATTCGTCAATGTTATCAACAATAATCAATACATTTTTCAAACTCATATTTTATGTTCCTGCCTCTCGATTTCTTTTTGAATCCATGTCATAATTACATCTACAAGATAATCCTGCTGCACCTGACTTAGTTCCTTGCCCGGCTGCATTTTATGCCACTTTCGGATGCACTCCTGCAGCATGTTGCTGTTGCATGCTGGGCAATAAATACCGGATGACCACGCATTGGTGTCTGTTTGCCATCATTTGCTATATATGCCGGAGCTTCCCTCTTTGCAATAAAGTCCGCAGCGTGTTGTCTGATGGTATCAAGTCCCTTCTCATTTATGTAATCAATATCTTTCTGTTTCAAGTGAAAACTACTTCGGAACTTGGAATTATCCAACCGCTCAAATAACTGCCTGTACCATTCATCCTTAGTCATTAAAACTTCACTACTTCCGGCTCATGTGTAAATGATGAAAATGTAGCTGTCGCATTTTTAAAATAGAACACCTCTGTATTTCCATCATCTGCTGAGTACATATTCTGTAAAGATGGATAAGCATCGAGCATAGACTGTCTTGCTTCTCTTCTGTCATCTTCTACAAGTTCTCCGGCTACACGAAGCCACTCGCCATTTTAAATGCACAGATTTCTACCTTCGGGTTTGTGTGAATCTGCTTTGAAACATCCTTTACCTTGCCAGTTTGAATATACAGCTTCCTTCAAAATGTGTGCTGTACCAAAGGTCTAACTCTTGGCTGGTCACCTTCTACTGTTGCCAAATAATATGTCTCTGCTTCTTTTAAAAATTGTGCTACTCGTTCCATGATGTAATCCTCCTATCAATAAGTTTCTAATCACATTGTATCTGCAAAAGTAACAGAGCTGGTCGCATGAAAAGCGACAAAACAACACATAAATATTTTATGCCATATTGCTTAAATTTGATTAATTTATCTTAAATACAAATAGATAAATTGTTTACTTATTTCTATCCCTCAATTATAGGTTTCTCATACTCAGTAATTCCATATATCTGATATACAATATCATCAATCTCTTTGACTTTAATTTCGTCATAAGATTGAAGTAATTCACCAACCAATTGAATAATTTCATTTCTTTGCTCAACGGTTCCCATCTTAATTGGCAATCCATCAATTTCATACCCATTAACATTGCTGTTTGTACTCAATTTGGCAAAATACCAATTTAATAACTTAGAGTTCAGTATTCCAAGTATGAAATAATCAAAATCATCTGTCATATCTGGTATTAAATAATTTACAGAATTTGCACAAAAATAAGGTGGCTGCGCCATCGTCATTTTTAGTCTCCACTTTTCATTAACTCCGGTAATCCCTTGCATTACTATCCGACGTCTATTATGATGTTGGCTTTTCTCGCCCTTATTTTTATCTAAATAACCATCTGCCTTTAAGAAAAGAATATCTCCTTGGCTAATGTCGTTTGTAATGTAATATTTCTGCACTTGTGCCCCTCTCAACATGGAATGATCACTACTTGAATTTGTTATAAATTCACTATGAAGTGATATGTCTACTTCTCCAGTGTAGCATTTACTTATCTCCGACATTCTCTTACATTCATTTGTCATCTTTAAAAAGATTGATAATTCATGTTGTCTGATCAATGGAATAGACAAATACTTATTGTCAATTGCCTTTATTTCGTCATACGAAATAAACATAGCTTCGTTATTATCGTCTACATATTTGTCACGATGTATCCGCACGCTAAATTTATATGAAGAAGGCACCTTCCTTTTAGTTGCTCCCAAAATGCATACTGACATCTTGACTTCCTTAAACACTCTCTTACTTTCAATATCTCTTTCAGGAAATGCTTCTATAAAATCCACTTGTGTATTTTCCATAACGAATTGACGAATTTTTGAATTCGTAGCATCTCCCATAAATGCTAATGGAAAAATCAAACAGCAATGACCATCATTCTTCAACAACGAAAAGCACCGGCATATAAACATTCGGTATATATTTAAAACACCGCCTTTTGCCCATTCATATACCTTACTCGTCTTGTAATAATCTAATAATTCTGGTTCAACCGAAATACTTGTATTTTGATTTTGTTTCTTATTAAGCAATCCATATGGAGGATTTCCTATGATACAATCAAATCCTGTAAATACACCTTTTTCATCCAATAATTCTGGAAATTCTATAGCCCATTCAAAAGCATCTCTATATATAGATGAATCACTACCATAGTCAAATACGATCTCCATATTCTTATTCACAGAAAATGAGATTTGATTATATATGCTATGTAGATTCGCTTTAATACTTTCTATATTTTTTCGTATTTCTGCTTTTACACTTTTATCTGATACTCCTCTATAAGCTGCTACTAGTTTCTTATACTGATTAATTAATTTTTGAGTATTTTTTTCTAGTTCTACACCACCTTGTCCTATCTTACTACCAATAGCAAAATTTAATTTATTTATCAAAGAATTTCCACTTTTAATATTTATATCAATATTCGGTAAAGTTTCCATTACTTCATTTTTATAGTATGCATTTTTTAATAGCTCAATCCATAGACGAAGTTGACATATAGCAACTGCTTTTGAGTTTAAATCTACGCCAAATAAACAGTTTTCAATAATAGTTCTTTTTTCATTGAACAGTGTTTCTTGCACCGACTGAGATAATACATTGTTTTTATCATAATGAAAACTCTTTCCCTGACCATCATATACACTTAATATATCATCTATAACATCTATATCATATTCTGTTAGGAGTTCATCTTTTCCATGCTTAAACAACACTCCAAGCTGTTTCTTTATTGCAATAATCCTCTCCATATAATCAAGTGCTTTTTCAATAAATTCAATACTTTTGATACCTGTTGTTAAATGAAACTAAGGTTATGGATGGATAGGTTACAATTAACTGGACAGATTTTTAAGGTCATATAATCTATAATAAATACACGAAGGAGCACTCTTTATGACCGAACAAAACAACGACGAAAACCTCGCAAATATACAGATGAATTTAAACAGCAACTGGTGGAACTATATCGTTCCGGCAAACGCAGATGTGATCTGCCGTGAATATGACATTGCTACTTCTGTTTGACAAGTGGGTGAGGCATCCAATTCCGGTTCTTTCCATGAAAAGATAACCGGACTCCGGACAGGAAGAACTGATCCGGCTTCGGAAAGAAAACCAGCAGTTAAGAATGGAAAATGATATTTTAAAACAAGCGGCGCTGATCTTAGGACGAAAGTAAATGTGATTAAAGCAAATGCCCACAAATACTCTGTATCAGCAATGTGTCGCGTCCTACAGGTAAACAGAAGCACCTATTATTATGAAGCAGCAACAAAAAGATGAATCAGAACTCACTGCAGACATTCAGGAAATTTTAGAAAAGCCGGAACCATTATGGTACACGAAAGATCAAGAAAGAACTGGCTGATTGCGGGAAACAGGTATCAAGACGCAGGATTGGACGGATTATGAAACAGGAAGGTCTGGTATCAAGCTATACTACAGCACAGTTTAAACCGCAAAGACAGATGTAATGAATCAAAGTAGAGAATGTGTTGAACCGACAATTTCAAAACCAGCCATACCGCAATGTAGTGGTAAGTGATTTGACCTACGTAAGGGTAGGAAACCGCTGGAATTATATTTGTGTACTGATTGATCTTTTAACAGGAGATTATTGGATACAGTGCAGGAGAACATAAAACAGCAGAACTTGTAAAACAGGCATTTATGAAAGTAGACGGAAATCTGTCGAAATCCATATTTTCCACACAGACCGTGGAAATGAATTTAAAACGAGACAATTGAAGAACTGTTAGAAACGTTCCATATGGAACGCTCCCTGAGCCATAAGGGATGTCCTTATGACAATGCAGTGGCAGAAGCTACGTTCAAGATTATAAAACAGAATTTGTATGGAATGAAACATTCCATACGCTGGAAGAACTGAAGATAAAACTATGGGATTATGTAAACTGGTATAATCATCACCGCATACATTCTTCCTTAGGGTATCAAACCTGTACAATATCGGAAAAATAACCTAAAAATTTGTCTGAAAAGTGTTGACAATCCAAGTGATCTTTACCTCATACAGGGCAGATATATAGTAATAATGGGTGCACCAAATAAAACGTCATCACTATCCGTTCTAAATGGCCTCGATCTGTACCCATCCCTATATGGCAGCTCACCTCATGTCCAACAGGATCATCCTCCTTACGGCGGGTCCTCACTTCCTTCTGTTCTGCCTGTCCATAACCAGGGTGCCAGCTTAGCTATTCATCAGGGTCTTGCCCTCCGGAGAAAATTCCTGCCGGCTACCAGCCATTCTTTGTACTTTCATTACTGATCTAACACTCCGATTACAGCACCTTTCGGTGGACGCTTCCCTGTAATCATTATGGTTGTTCTTTATTACTCTTTTACGCAGCCTTTAGCTGCTCTCCCGGATGTCGGATGCCTTCCAACATCTTTGATGCATCATAGCTAACTCCCTTGGTAAGGATCACATGGAATACTCTTATCAGCTTACATGCTACTGCTATCAACGACTGCATCTTTTTTAATGGATTCTTTTCCCTGGTGGTGTAATACCTGTGGATTTCTTTGAATTCTTCATTCTTTCCCACCACCGATATCGCCGCCTCGAAAAGAAGATATCTGAGACGCTTGCGCCCTCTTTTGCTTATCTTTGTCTTTCCGTTGTGCTTACCGGAACTATCTGCCACCAGTTCTAATCCTGCCAGTTTCTGAAGTTCTTTCGTGCTATCGAAGCGCGTGATATCACCAACTTCTGCTATGAAACCAGCTACTGTTGTTATTCCTATGCCCTTTATTTCAAGCAGCTTATCCGCATACCTGATCTGCTGGCACAGTTCTTTGATCAGATCATTGACCCGTTCAAGGCGTTTTGTCTGGAGTTCATAATCCTCTATCAGATCCTGTATCTCCATCCGGGCTTCTGTAAGACCTGTTCTTAATCCTATGCTTCTCATTGCCGCATTCAGGATCTTCAGTGCCTTTTTATTCCCATTTCTCCGGAGTTTGGCATCTTTCCATATCTTTATGATGCCTTCTTCTCCAAGCTTTACTATCTCCTCGGGAGTCGGTGCCTGTTTTAATACCAGCAGACCTCCCTTGGCATCTATGTGTGTATAAATTCCCTTATATTCCGGAAAATACACCGCAATCCATTTCTGCAGACGGTTCTTCGCCCTGGTCTGTTCTTCTACAAGCACAAACCGGCGGTTTGACGCATTCCGCAGTTCTGCATATACACCTGTCGGCATATAGGAATAAAAATACCGTCCATCCCTTACAAGCCCTGCAATAACACGCGGATCTTTTCTGTCATTTTTAGATGGACTGTTGTCATCTAACTCTTTGGTCTTATGCACATGGTGCGGATTTACCATCACAAACTTTATACTCTTTTCGCCCATGAACTGCCCAAGATCAAACCAGTAATGACCGGTTGGTTCAATTCCTACCAGTGCCTCTTCAAGTTCACTTTTCTGCATCAGCTCCACAATCGTATTGTAAAAGCTATTGAATCCCTCCATAGAGTTTGAAAACGCTACAGGCTTTCTGGTAAGCTCAATGCCTCTCCAGTTAAAAGCTCTGAAATAATGCTTTTCACTGCCAACATCAATACCAACAATCATTGTTGTTTCTTTTACTTGCTCAATCTTCTTGTTTTGTGTAGAATTCATTTGTAGATACTTTCCTTATTCTGCTCATTTGCTAACTGGCCGGTCAGCAATGACAGTTTAACTTAGGTATCTATTTTTGTAAAATCATTTACTCTCTACACTTTGAATTATACAGGAAGCTCTCCATTCTTTAATATTGACTTTACGCTTTATGCAGACCGTCTGCACAAATTCAAATCTGCACTATTCGCTTTCCTGCATATCCTCATCGGCTTGTGCAATCATCTGTCTGTACTGTTCTTTTACACTTTCCGGTGCAAGTATCTGTACCTTGCCATTAAAACCAAATACCCAACCAAAAAAGGTTGGACTGGCTGATACTTCGGTCTGTACCCTGAAAGAAGTCATATCATACGCAAGGGTTGTCACATCTTCTCCGAAACGGTCAACCATTGTTTTCATCAGACTGTTATCACATCGTAAATCCACAAGGACTTTCTCGCCTGAGAACATAAAGAATACTTCTTTTGTGTAATTCTCAATATCAAAATCATCAGGCATAGGAATAATATCCTTATCCAGTATCTCCGGCTTGGAAGCAATACGGTCTACCCTGAAATTGATAACCTTGCTTTTCTTCTCAGAGTATCCGAGAACATAATAATAGTCCCCACACCAGAGAAGTTTATACGGGTTCAGCTTATAAATCTCGCCCTTATTCTTCAGAACCTTTTTCTTTAATCCGGTATAATCATAATACTGAAAAGAAATCTGTTTACCTGCGTTAATGGCTTCATTTATAGCGTCGATGATGTAATATATCTGCTCATTATCTGGCTTAATTCGATTGACCACATAATTATTACGCTTCAACTTTGCCACCTGCCCCGGACTGGTCATCGTATGTATCTTCTCAATCAGCGTTTCGCTTTTCTTCTTTGTAATGAACTTCGATGACTCTACTGCATCTATCAGCAGTTTCAGCTCCGGCAGTTCAAACTTTCGGCTGGCTACAAAATACTTGCTTTGCGTCGAATGAATGGTTACAATATCCAGTCCATATTCCACAAGAGCTGCTATATCCTTCGTTATGGTTGTCCTGTGAGCAGAAATCCCATATTCCTCATTCAAAATCCCGATGAGCTGCGTTGTAGAAAGCGGGTGTTCTTCATCAGTACGCTCCAACAAGATTTTCAGTAGATATAGTATTCTTGGTTTTGCTTCCATACATTTATCCTTTCTCGAACAGACTCACCGCAAATTACAGTAAATTTCACCCGATTTCTTTTAAAATACCCATCAGTACAAAACGAGCATTGTCATATTCATAGGAACAGGTAGACAGTGTAAGCAGTCTGTCCTCATCGGATACAGTTGTCCCGGAGGTAAACAAGGAATTATCCAGCGCTGTTTTCAGCAGTCCGCTGCGTTCCTCTTTCGTTTTCTCAAATTCATACACCTTTGAATCTGACGGTGTAACATATCCGGCGATCAGCTTCACTTTATAATTCTGCTTTGGTGTGAGCAGATACAAAACAGAATGTTCTTCGTAATATTCCTGCTTACTGTATTTAGGCAGAGAGCCGAACATCGTGTTGTTTTTCATATTATGACCGTAGATAATGGTATGCAGATCAGAACAATCGGCGGCGTTTCGGTAATCCATAAAAAGCGTTCCCGCTATATTCCAAGTACCGTCAAGCAGTCGGCGAAGATAATACTCGTTATCCTTGCTCTGTACTACCGGATAGTTGATTTCGGTATCCGGGCAATAGAGCCAAGCAATAATGTCCTTGTTTTCTTCCTGCAAACGCTCAAAGTCTACCGTAATTGGTGCAGTTTCAGAAACAGGCTTTATCGCAGATTCTGTTTGTCCATTCTCCGTTTGCTGTGTTTGTGGTGCGGTTTCTACCGCTTTATCAATCAGCACATCATTCTGTCTTTGACTGTCCTGTGTTTCTTTCCAATAATCATAAATGTGATATGCAGATAAAGAAAAAACAGTTATACATACAGATAAAATCAGGATTTTCCATACCTTTTTAATAGCGTAACACCGTCCTTATTTGTCTGCTTTTTTATCATGCACCTTAGTCAGCTCATAAGTGCCGCCGATTGTTCCTTCGCCGCCGATGAGGATGAGGGTATCGCCTTTGACACTAAACTCATAGGTTGCGTCATGTGCCGATTCGTTCACAAAGTCGATATATAGCTGATTGTCCTTGATTTCATAGGTAAAATCATAATCTGCAAGGGTGAGGAGCATTGCACCGCTGCCTTTGCCGTCAAATTCATAGGCAGTAGTCCCATCAAAATCCCATTTGCCGGCAAGCGCATCTGTTCTGCCGGAGCAGCCTTTACAAATCAGCACAATAATCAGAACAACAAAAAGGAGTGCTAATAACGAAACAATCACAGCTCTTTGCCTTTTTCTTCGCTTTATTGCGGTTTTGCGTGTAGGGAGAGATACCTGCCTTTGCTTGACTGAGCTTGTCTTTTGTATTCTGTTTGATTTGATGTGCGGGCAATCCGTTCGGTGTCAGTTGGTTTTGGGAAATTTGCCGAGGCTGCTTATTGTTTTGCTATGCTTGATTTTGAACACTATTCTCTGACGAAGGCGAAGGTGCTTTGTCAAATGTTCTGAGTATTTCTTCAATTTCTTTTTCTTGTTCGTCCATTTGATTTCTCCTTGTTCGATTTCTTTCCGAAAATCGGCAAAGCGCTTTTTGCCGCCTTCGGAAAGGGACTTCGAAGAAATCCTTTTCGTAAGGAAAGGCGGCAGCGGAAGCTCCGCTACCGCCATCCTTAAATGGTTAGCTATCTGTTATTTCACAGATTTTCTTTTTAGTATAAACAGTAGTTGTCACAACTCCGAAGCCGCTGACGAACAGCAGAGCGATCCACAGCCACTCATACTGTTGTCGCCGGTCTGCGGATTCTGAACATCATCCGAAGGCTTGGTGGTATCGTCAGACTTGGTAGGAGCGGCAGGTTTGGTTGCCTTCTGACCTTCTTCGATAGTCTGAGTCGTTACTTGCAGAGCCACCGGCAGAATCAAAGGTTACGGTATAGTTTTTATTTCTTTGTTGTAACAGTCTTAGCTTTTGACCAGCCTGAATAAATCCTTATGGATTTGCCGTTAATCTTAACTGTCTTATAGGTGCGAACTCTTACATAATACTTTTTCTTGCCCGAAAGCTTTGAAATTTTCTTTGATACTGTTGTATTCTTGCCTACTGTTACGGTCTTAGCCTTGCTGAATTTACTTGAGGCACTGTACTGTACCTGATAGCCTGTTGTCTGTGTAGCCTGCTTCTTCCACTTTACTGTAAACTTCTTTGAACCTGCTTTAAGTGAGGAAATACTTGTTGCCTTTGGCTTGATTGTGAAATAAAGCGTCTTTGTTCCGCTGTATTTACCCTTAAAGGTAATCTTTACTGCGTACTTGCCAACATACTTTCTGCCTTTTGCATAAGACACAGTATAGTCAGTATTCTTAACAAGTGTCTTTCCTGTTCTGTCCTTAACAATAACCTTAGGTGTTCTAACCTTTCCGTTATATGTTAATGATGTTGCTTTAAGCTTTATGCTTGATGCCTTTGTTACGGTTTGCTTTGTGGTGTGGGCAATCTTAGCAATATTGCCCCAAGATGCAAGGTCGGTTATTTCCTTTGTACCGAGTACATCTTCATAGAACTTGCCACAACCTTCGCACTTGTAGTATGCTTCCTTACCGCTCTCTGTGCAGGTGGCAGCTTTCGCAGCAACCAAAGTCAGATTGTGAGTGTGCGGTACAGTTTTGTAATATCCGCAGGTGTCGCAAACATTGTCAGAACCGTAATCGTGAGCCGCTTCGTCCTTTTTGTCGTGGCAACGAGAACATTCATGCCAGTGGTTAGTATCATCAGACTTCCATTCTGTGCCTGCGGTATGTCCGGGAGCCGGAATCTTCACACTGGTTTTATCGGTAATTTCTACCGATCCTGTTGCATCTGCGAACCACTTGTCACAGCCATCGCAGGTGTAGTATGCGGAATTGCCCGCAGTAGTGCAGGTGGCAGCTTTCGCAGCAACCAAAGTCAGATTGTGAGTGTGTTCTTCGTTTTTATTTTTGTAATAATATGTAACAACCGTTCCGTCCGAAACAATAGGCTTATTCAAGCCGTCAACCTTTATAAATTCATAATCATAAAGTGTTTTTGCCGGTGTTAAATCAAGCTTTGTGCCGTATGGCACGGTAAATGTTCCGCTGGCAGTGTTTGGAATTTCAGAGCCGTCCTCAAATTTATACTGAATTGAAACGGTTGTGTAGCGCTGTGTTTCCGTATTGTCGTCTGCAAGCACATTTCCGTTTTCATCGAGCACCTGAAATGCCACGGTATCGCCGCTCTTAAGCTGTGCATCAGACGGAATTTGATAAATAAGCGAGCAACTCTTTAAGCCTGAATTAAAGTCGCTTTTGATGTGATCCAAAGCACCGAGCGGCCAGAAATTTGCCTTATCATTCCAAACAGGAATGTCAAAGGTTTGTACTGTTTGAAGCGGATTCCCCGATGAATCGGTCGCAACGCTTCCGTCGGAGTGCTTAATCCACATTTTGAATTTTAATTGTCGTGCATTTTTATCTGAAATGTTTTGAATAACAGTTCTAAGCTCGATTTTTTTACCGTTCATATTAGTATTAAATCTGCTTTTGCTGTTGCCGCTCAAAAGTCGGTCATTGCGATTATATGTGTAATTATAATATGAACTTGTTTCAAGGTCGGTAAAATCAGACGGCTTTGAATAAGCGCCCGTATATTCCTTAACCTCGGGAGTTGCAACATAAAGGTCTACATCCTTAACAAGCTGAGACATTCGCTTGAAGCCCTGCAAACGGCAAACCTCACAGAATTGATAGTTTGTGTCTCTCATTATGCACTCATAACTTGAAACAAGCATTTTTGAGCCGTAAGCATTGCGGCAGGTATATGTGTTTCTAAAACCTAAAAGCTGTCGCCATTTTATCTTTTCCGGGTCTTCAACCGAGGAAAGATTGAGTGATTTAAGTTCCTTATCGTCAAGCAAATATCCGTCACTGTATTCATCACCGAGACCGAGCAAACCGTGTCCAAACTCGTGTGCAAAAGTTTTTGACGCACGATAACTGTCTGATGGCGAAATGAAATAATGGAAGCCGTATTCACGGTTATTATAAGCACCGCCGAAATCTGATTTTGTGTTTACAACCATAGCGAACTGAGCAATATAATCGTGAACATAATAATAAGGCTCATATTCCGAACCGGACGGAATTGTGTTTGGATCACACTTTTTTTTGATATGAGCATCGTGAATTTTCTCGATAAATTCAGGACCGATACATCTCTCAAAAATATGATTTTTCCACTGACTTCCGTGGAGATTATTAGAAATAACAGGCGAATTATATTTGTCGACTATAACATCAAAGAAGGTGCTTCCACCATTGTCAAAAGTCGATTCGGAAGCTGTGCAAAGAGCGTAAACATTGAATCTGTCGGCATAACTGCGATACGGTTCATATTTCATAGCGTCCTGCCAAAGTCGTTTGACATCATTGATGAATTTGCCCTGCTGACTTTTTGTGTATCCCTCGCCGCAAACGACAACAACCATATTTTCCGTGTCGCTGCGTGTTTTTTGGATGGTATAAACAGGGATGGTAGGATTAGAATATTTTCCGTCATTTGAATACCACGGGCCGAGGGTGAGCTGAATGCTTTGCTCGGTGCTGACATTCCAATCGGGATTTGCGTCCTCGGCAGGTTCCGAAATTGTATAATCATCCTCTTGCTTATTTGGAGCAGAGCCGATATAAGGACTGCTTTGTGAGCCGCTGCCGGAAGTTGTAACAAAATATTCGGAATCGAGATAAAATGCAGGTCTTACGCCCAAATCGGAATACCACGGAGCATAACGACCGACCTGACCCGATGAACTGATATAACGCATATCATGATTGCAATCGGTAACAGGAGTGCGAAGCCAATAAGGCCAAGCCATACCGTCATTATTATACGCAACATAATAACCTTTGAGATTTTTCCACACGGCATTAGCCTGCTTTACATCAAGAAGAAAACTTTTCGGTTGTAGTTTCAAAATATGAACTGTCGTAGTTTGCCACCGCTTCCGAAATATCGGTGTAGTATAACAAATCCGAATTTGCGTCTCCATCAACTATGCCCTTGTTGTATTCGGGATGAGAAACGAGAGAACGCTGGGTAACGGTTTTCATTGCCGCAATTTCAGATTTTGAAAAAGCGTTGAGAAAACCCGCTTTTTCGTTGTACGCTCCCACACCGCTTACATATCCGTCTTTCGGAGGGTTGCCGCAAAGCCAATCGACTTTGCCTTCAGCTGCGGTCGAATTTAACCAAGAACGCATATTGCTGTCTTTCCAATAGTTAGAACCGTAATCATCACGCTTATAGCTTCTGCTGTGTGATTTTGAATTGCTGTTGTCATTTGTTTTGGCATCATATGCAAGGGTGTCAACAATTTTGTCTGCAAGCATAAGCGGTCCGTTATTGTCAATGCTTACACATCGCCAAAGAATTGAGGCATTGTTATACGCGCCCATTTTAACATAGTCGCCAACTTTAATATCGGGCTTTGATGCCGCCTGAATGGTCATCGGCAAAACGGAAATTGCCATGCACAATGCCAAGAATATTGCGGTTATTTTTTTTGTCATTAAGGAACTTCCTTTATAAGCTATATATTTGCTTTTATTATATTGTAAGGTGTTATATGTGTCAATCACCAGTTTACAAATTTATAAATGATAGACTTGCTGACAAATCAGCTGTTTTAAAGCCTTTGTCATAGCATTTGATTTTATATGTGTTTCGATATTTTTCACGAAAGTGGCAAAAAATATCTGGCTGCGAATGCCCTGACTTAATTCAAACCGAAACTCCTGCACACTTTTTGTGCGGTATTCAGAAAAATGTTCGTTCTGATAAGGCAGAATCTTCATGGCACAGTAACTGATATTGATCAAATTGACCAGCATTTCAATCCCTTTGCAGCTTCGCACCATATAGTTGCAAAAAGACCAGAACGTTTTCTGCTCATAGTAGCTTGTTTCAATATTCCAGCGAAATGAGTACAAAAGTAGCGGTATGTATTTCATCCGATCACTTCCAGTCTGGTTTAATGGAGCTTTTTCCTGCCATGCGCAGAAAATCTGCAGATCTTCCGGGAAAACGGTACTGAAAAACAGTCGTTTTGTACCATGTTCTTTTTCAGTGACAGTGACATAGGCAAGAACTTCTCTGTCGCCGAAGATCTTAGTCAGAACCCGACGGACACCGGTATAATAATCCCCGATCTTTTTATTGGATAATGTAAAATCTGTCTCAACAGAAAGCTGTTTTCCATGTTTGGCAGGACGTCCCCGCCGACCGGTACGTGCAGGTGCAGGATCATACATGACAGAATCAATCCTTGCATTACCGATCAGATCCAGGTTTGGATATTCATCAACGATTGATACCAGGTTCTGTTTTGTATACCAGCTGTCGCACAGGATGATGACATGATCCCTGCTGTGAAATTCAGGCATAACCTGCCGGATCATGGATGCTGCCAGTTCCAGTTTGGATTCTTTTTTCTGCCACATACGATAACCAAGCGGAACAGAAAGATAAGATACCTTATCTCCATTCCAGACAGGTACGCAAAGCATGACACTCCTTCTATATTTCATTTCTTACTGAAATATAACCTAACAGAAAAAATAAAGATTTGATGAAGAGTGCTAAATAATTCGTCTACTCTATTTTATTCTCGTATGGAATAAACCATGCCCGTAATTTTACTACCTACAGAAATTCTGTAGTGCAAACTACTTTGCAAATCTGTAACTGATTATTCAATTGTTATGTCCAATCTCTCTTGGACAATTGATATTCTACAATGCACTTTAATTTTACGGAAGTGACACCACTGGTGTATTTTTACGAATTTTCACCAGTTTTTGGTGTATTTGTCATTTCCTTTAATTTGTTCCATGTATGCTTAGGCAGTTCTCTTGCCGGCTCTCTGAATCGTTCAAGATATTTTTCAAATAATTCCGTATTGATTAATGCTGAATTACCGACTTTATAGACTGCTCCTGCCTCTCTCGCAATTACTATGATTCTCGATTTACTTATCCCATAAATAATCGCTCCTTCCTCTGCATTGACAAATTTTTCATAAAATCCTTTGTATCTGAATAGCACTTATATGAGTAACTCATTCATCAGTCTCCTTTCACATTTGGCAATGGATGTTTCATTTCTGTTGGCGGTTCTCTGAATTGCTCCATATATTCATCAAACACCTCCAGATTAATCAGAATAGTATTTCCTTTTGCTTCGCCTATCTTATATACAGCTCCAGCTGCTCTAGCCATTTCGATAAATCTATGATGTCCTATGCTGTAAGTCATTGAACCCTCTCCGATTCTCACAAACTTCTTTTCCACAATTTTATTTGAACTAGGAACTCTTGCAGAATGTTTCATAAATTTCATCAACCTTTCCTTATGTACTAATATAATCTTTGCAAGCTGATATCTTGCTCCAGCAGCCAACGCTATATCCATTGCCTCATCTTGTGTTACATCTAATAAAGCCATTACCTCATCAATACGAATAAATCTTGGTTTTACAGTTTCTTTTCTATAGGCACAAACTGAACCACTCAATGTATTTACCATAACATCACCTACTTATAAAACTCAGAATCTGTAATATGAAAAGTTTCAAGATACTTATCCAATATTTCTGTATTAACAAGTACAAGCTGACCAATCTTATAACAAGCCTTGGCATCCTTAGCCACTTCTTGAAATTTTGTCATTCCCATACTGTACATCTTTGCACCATCTGAATATCTTACAAACTTTTTGCATCCTCATATCTATCTTTCTTCTTTGATTCATCCATTGCTGTGCTCCTTTCACTTTGACTTCATAACAAATGACGTATTTTCTCCATAACGAAAAAGAGGACATCTTCTAAATTTCTTTAGAAAATGTCCTCTTAGTAGTTCATATTCGATTGAGTCTTATTCTTTTCAGATTGTGTACTCTTTCATACTGATGTAAATGACTATGCCAAAATACGTCTTTTAATGCGTCCTTTGACGTACTCAAATGCCTCAACCCGCATAAACACTAGGTTTATTTATCCAAGCTCTTCATTGTCGGGAACAATAATACGTCCCTGATTGCCTGGCTATCTGTCAGAAGCATCACAAGACGGTCGATTCCGTATCCGATTCCACCTGTTGGCGGCATACCGATTTCAAGTGCGTTGAGGAAGTCCTCGTCTGTGTGCTCTGCCTCGTCATCGCCTGCTGCTGCGTTGGCATCCTGTGCTGCGAAACGCTCACGCTGGTCGATTGGGTCGTTGAGCTCGAGTATGCGTTACACATCTCCCATGTATTACAGAAAGCTCGAAACGCTCTACCTTTGTAGGGTCGCTTGGCTTCTTCTTGGTGAGAGGTGATATCTCGATTGGGTGATCCATGATAAATGTTGGCTGGATAAGCTCTTTCTCACAGTACTCCTCGAAGAAGGGTTGATGATATCACCCTTCTTGTGGCGCTCCTCGTATGCAATGTGATGCTCCTCAGCAAGTTTCTTTGCTGCTGCATCATCTGCTACGGTATCAAAGTCGATTCCGGTATATTTTTAATCGCATCGTTCATGGTCATGCGTGTAAATGGCTTGCCAAGGTCGATCTCAATGCCATTGTAGCTGATCTTTGTACTTCCGCAGACTTTCTCTGCAAGATAACGGAACATTGACTCTGTCAGCTCCATCATGCCCTCGTAGTCTGTGTATGCCTGATAAAGCTCCATAAGTGTGAACTCCGGGTTATGACGGGTGTCAACACCCTCATTGCGGAATACACGGCCGATCTCGTATACGCTCAAGTCCGCCGACGATCAGTCTCTTTAAGTATAATTCCAGAGATACGCAGTTTTACATCCTCATTTAAGGCATTGTAATGAGTCTCAAACGGTCTTGCTGCTGCTCCACCTGCATTCGATACAAGCATCGGAGTCTCAACTTCCATGAAATCACGGTCAGCTAAGAAGTTACGGATCTCTTTTAAGATTTTGGAACGTTTGATGAATACTTCCTTGCTCTCCTGATTCATGATCAGGTCGATATATCTCTGGCGGTAACGCATATCTGTATCAGTCAGTCCGTGGAACTTCTCCGGAAGGATCTGTAATGATTTTGACAGCAGTGTCATCTCCTCAGCATGGATAGAGATCTCACCTGTTTTGGTACGAAAAGCGTATCCTTTTACGCCCCAGATATCACCGATATCGGATTTCTTGAAATCTTTGTAGATCTCCTCACCAATATTGTCTCTTGCAACGTATACCTGGATACGTCCCTTTAAATCCTGAATATTGCAGAATGATGCTTTTCCCATCACACGTTTGAACATCATACGGCCGGCAATCGATACCGGTTTGCCTTCCATTGTATCAAAATTTTCTACGATGTCGGTTGAGTGATTTGTCACATCATATTTTGTGATGACAAACGGATCTTTTCCGTTTTCCTGCAGTTCATGCAGCTTGTCATAACGTACCTGAAGCAGCTGGTTTAAATCCTGCTGGTTATTGTTCTGCTCTGCCATGTTTATCCTCCACTTGTTTTATTCCACGGACAGACATTCTGCCCTTGCGTCATATCTCTTAGTTTGCTCTGTGAATTGAAAGCACTTTGTATGAAAACTCACCTGCCGGTGTCTCGACAGTAACGGTATCACCTACCTGTTTGCCAAGCAGTGCCTTACCAACCGGCGACTCGTTTGAGATTTTACCTTTTAAGCTGTTTGCCTCGGTAGAACCAACAATCTTATACTCTAATTCCTCATCAAATTCGCAGTCAAGGATCTTTACGCTGCATCCAATGCTTACTTTATCTAAGTCAGCCTCTTCCTCTACAACTACTTCTGCGTTCTTTAAGATTTTCTCAAGTTCTTCGATACGTGCCTCGATATCTCTCTGCTCATCCTTTGCAGCGTCGTACTCAGCATTCTCAGATAAGTCTCCCTGCTCTCTTGCCTCTTTGATCTTCTGTGAAACTTCTTTTCTTCTTACAACTTTTAAGTTCTCTAATTCGTCTTCCAGTTTCTTGAGTCCTTCATAAGTCAGAATGTTTTTCTTGTCCATTGCATTTTACCCTTCTTTATAATAATTATTGTTCGGTTCATGTATACGGCGGTACAATACTTTGCACCAGACGCTATGAACGATAAAAGCCTTCTCAAATCTGTCCTGCCACGGCGCCCCGTTTTCTTTTGGTCTCTTAACAATCACAGTATTATAACCGATAGGTACTGCTATGTCAAGATTTTCGGCTGTTCGCCAGGTTTTTTTATGGATTGGAATATAATGTTTTCCCAACGCGATCTGTTTTTCATACAGAGCACTGTTCCATTCAAAATCAAGCAGAAAAATACTGCTGTTTTTTTCCTTATTCTTTGCTAATCCAAGACGCTTTTTCGATACGATAAGTGAAACCAGTCCGGTCTTCTCATACATTGTCTCTGCAAACTCATGAAAATATGCAGGCCGGTCTGTATAAATTGTAAGCGCATTAAGCTCATCCCCGATCTGCTCCAGCACATCGAGCGTCCCTGCCGGCTCAAACATCCCTGCTCCATCCGGTTCCTCATCGATCACCTCGACAATCGCGCACTCCGGCTTCACACTTTTTGCCGCAAGAATGCCTTCGTACACTGGTTTAAAATCATATAAAAATTCATTGGAAAAGTACATCGCGCTTCTCCGTCATATTCCTTTTTCCATCTTTATGACAGCATTTTCTGATTCAGTACTTTTTCCGGAATTTTACTTATGTCTTTTTTGTTTCCTTCATTTTAACTTTACCGGATTGAATTTTTCTGCCAGTCGCTAAGTCACGAATCGCCTTTTGGCACTCGGATCATGCCATAAAACCGCAGACCTCCTGAAACAATGCCTCAAGCTGCTCATATGTCTCCACCTCGTTGATCCTGCCCCGCAGCTTAGAAGAGTTACGGTAGCCGGCTGTATACCAGGTGGCATGTTTCCTGATCTCACGGATACCGGTATATTCGCCTTTAAATTCAAGCTGCATACGGGCATGCCGAAGGAGCATCTGTGTCACTTCCTCAAAAGTCGGTTTCGGGAGTTCTTCCCCCGTCTTAAAATAATGAAGGATCTGCGCAAAGATCCACGGATTTCCCTCCGCACCGCGTGCGATCATAAAGCCGTCACAGCCGGTCTGTTTCTGCATTGCGATCACGTCCGCCGCCGTTAAAATATCACCATTTCCGATCACGGGGATAGAAACTGCCTCTTTTACCTGTCTTATGATATCCCAGTCAGCCTTTCCCGAATAAAATTGTGACCTTGTCCTGCCGTGGACTGCCACTGCCGCAGCACCGGATTCCTGCGCAATGTGAGCCATCTCAACCGCATTGACATGTTCCTCGTCAAATCCTTTGCGGATCTTGACCGTAACCGGCTTTTTGATTGCACGGGCAGTCTTTTCAATGATCTCCCCGGCGAGCTTTGGATTTTTCATAAGCGCAGAACCGTCGCCGTTGTTAACCACTTTCGGCACCGGGCAGCCCATGTTGATGTCTAAAATGTCAAATGGTCTATCCTCGATCTGTTTTGCAATCTCACTCATGATATCCGGGTCAGAGCCAAACAGCTGCAGCGACACCGGATTCTCGCGTTTGTCGATCGTCAAAAGTTCTTCTGTATTTCTGTTTTATAAAGGATCGCCTTTGCGCTGACCATCTCCATGCACAGCAGTCCCGCTCCCTGTTCCTTGCAGCAAAACGAAATGGCAGGTCTGTCACGCCTGCCATCGGTGCTAATATCAGGTTATTTTCTAACGTTACATTTCCAATCTGAAGTCGTCTGATTTCTCCCATGCCACCATTTCCTAAATAATTCGCTCTCTTATACCCGATCCGGGCATCCTGAATCTCCCGGTCAGATATCTCTTATTTCTTAATCTTACCTGATTTACGGTTCTGCTTCTTATAAATAAGGTTCATTCCCTTCAATGTCAGGTTCGGATCATACACATCGATCACATCTGTCTCATTTGCAATGATACGTCCCAATCCACCGGTTGCAACAACCTTGACCGGTCCCATGTCAGCCTCTTCGATCATATGTTTCACGATATATTCCGTCTGTCCGATCTGTCCATATACAAGACCAGCCTGCATGCTTGAGATCGTCTCTTTCGCCAGAATGCTCTCCGGTTTGCGAATTTCGATCTCCGGCAGTTTCGCCGCATCTTCCCACAGTGCCTTTGCAGAAATACGGATTCCAGGTGCAGTCACACCGGAAACAAATGCACCGTTTTTATCGACCAGATCATAAGTTGTGGCGGTACCAAAATCAAGTACAAGTACCGGTCCGCCATATAGTTCATACGCTGCCGCTGCATCTACGATACGGTCTGCGCCGATCTGGCGCGGATTCTCTGTTACCACACGGATTCCCGTTTTTGTACCCGGTTCCACAATGATCGGATTGATGCCAAAATATTTGATGATTGCACCCTCTAAGGAATGCATCACATTCGGAACAACAGATGCTATGATCGCATCCTCAATATCATCGTGTCTGATGTTGTTCTGCTCTAACAGGTTTGACAAAAGCATTCCATACTCGTCCGAAGTACGCGGCATCTTCGTCGTGATACGAAAAGTTGCCATTACCTCATCCCCACGGAATACTCCTACAGTGATATTTGTATTTCCTACGTCAATCGTGATTACCATCGTATTTTCCTACCTTTTTCTTTACATTTCTGATTCGTCCACACCAATATATAACACTTTATAATACATCTCTAAAGCGCGAAGCAGTTCTTCTTTTGTGCGCTGCAGCTCACGTATTTTTAATCCACAGCCGATCTCATCATATAAAAGATCGTTCTCATCACTGGAAGTACGGAACTCCAGATTGCCATCCTCATCAAAGACGACCTGAAAAATACCACCTATATCCTCCGTGAAAAGGACACACATAATCTTTAATTCATCTTTGATCGAATCCGGCAGTCCCTTAAAATCCTGATTCAGATAAAATTTTTTATTGTAAGCGCTCGCTCCGCAGAGCACCACTTCTTCTCTCTCAGACATATCCGTATACTCCTCTCACGGAAACTTCGCCGGAGGATACCAGTTTTCTGCCTTCCCAGGTATCCACGATCAGCTCACCATGCGGCGTGATTCCCATTGCTTTTGCCTCATAAGGTTCTTTTGGATCTAATACCCTGACCTGTTTTTGCATATTGATCAGATGTGCATTATATTCTTTGACCAGACCGCTTAAATCTTCGGTTTCTAAAAATATTTCATAATAACGTTCAAACTGTTCTAACACTGCCTCGATCAGCTCTGCACGGTTCACATGCTGTCCGGTCTCCATCAAAATCGAGGTCGCCACCTGTTCAATTTCTTTCGGAAATGACTCATTCTGGACGTTAATACCGATACCGATGACAACATGGTTGATATAATCTAACTGTGCGCTCATCTCCGTTAAGATTCCACAAACTTTTTTGCCGTTCATCACAATATCGTTCGGCCATTTGATCCCTGCTTCCTGTCCAGTTTTCTCCGAGATGGCTTTCGATACTGCAAGCGCTGCTATGAGCGTCAGCATAGAAGCGCGATCCGGTGCAAAATCCGGTTTGAGCACCAGAGTCATAAATATCCCGACACCCGCCGGTGATTCAAATCCCCTTCCACGGCGGCCGCGGCCTGCTTCCTGTTTTTCCGCAACAACCAGCGTTCCAGTCGGATGTCCTTCCTCCGCAAGCTGTTTTGCCTTTGTGTTTGTGGAATCAATTGTATCAAAATAAAAAATTTCACGACCTGCCCACTTTGTTTTCCGGATGCTTTCCAGTTCTGCCGTATTCAGGCAGTCCGGTGTCGACACGATCTTGTATCCTTTATTCTGCACTGCCTCGATCACATATCCAGCCTCTTTTAACTGCTTCACCGCTTTCCAGATTGCAGTGCGCGATACTCCAAAGTGCTCACACAGTTCCTGACCGGAAATATAATCATCGGCTTCCTTTAATGCCGCTAGTAGCTGTGTCCTCATCTGTTTCCTCCAAAATATCCATACCCGGTACACTGTTCTTTGCTCATCTTACATTTGTGTGCCAGCACAAATTTTCACACTAATCTCCGAGCGTTGCAAGCATCACTGCCTTGATCGTATGCATACGATTTTCCGCCTCGTCAAATACGACAGACTGTCTGCTCTCAAATACTTCATCCGTTACTTCCAACTCACTGTAACCGAATTTCTCATAAACTTCCTTGCCGATCCTGGTCTTTAAGTCGTGGAATGCTGGCAGACAGTGCATGAAAATGGCACCCTCTTTTGCATTTGCCATAGCTTCTTTATTTACCTGATATGGCATCAGATCGTGGAGACGCTCCTCCCAGATCTCATCCGGCTCACCCATGGATACCCAGACATCCGTATAAATAACATCTGCATCTTTTGTTCCTTCTTTGACATCCTCTGTCAGGGTAATAGAAGCGCCCGTTTCTTTTGCAACACCTTCGCAGTACTCTACCAGTTTTGCGTCCGGGAAGTATTTTTTGCTTGTACATGCAACAAAATCCATACCGAGTTTTGCACAGGTCACCATCAGGGAATTACCCATATTATAACGTGCGTCGCCCATGTAAACCAGTCTCACACCTTTTAATCTGCAGATATGCTCACGGATCGTCAGCATATCTGCAAGCATCTGTGTCGGATGAAACTCGTTGGTCAGGCCGTTCCATACCGGTACGCCTGCATATTTTGCAAGCTCCTCGACGATATCCTGTCCATATCCACGGTATTCAATACCATCAAACATACGTCCTAACACACGGGCGGTATCCGGGATGCTCTCTTTTTTGCCGATCTGGGAACCTGACGGGTCAAGGTAAGTAACATGCATGCCGAGATCATGTGCTGCCACCTCAAAAGAGCAGCGTGTTCTGGTGCTTGTCTTTTCAAAGATAAGTGCAATATTTTTTCCGGTCAGGCTGTCATGCGGGATGCCCTGTTTTTTCTTCGCTTTCAGATCTGCCGCAAGGTCGATCATGTATGTAATCTCTTCCGGTTTAAAATCCATTAGTTTTAAAAAATTACGTCCTTTTAAGTTCATGTCCTTTTCTCTCCTTTTGCATGGCTGCGCATATTTTCTTTTTATGCCACAACGGATGGTACACCATGCGCACCATCCGTTTTTTAGCTTTGTCTGATTTTATTTATGATCTGCTGCAATTTCCGTAACAGATTTTGCAAGACCTGCGATTCCCTGGATCTCGGACGGAATAATGATCTTGGTTGCTTTTCCGTCTGCTGCTTTTGCAAATGCCTCTAAGCTCTTTAACTGGATCACATTCTGATCCGGTGCAGCTTCTTTGATCATGCGAAGTCCGTCTGCATTTGCCTGCTGGATCTTTAAAATAGCTTCTGCCTGACCTTCTGCCTCGCGGATCGTTGCCTCTTTCTTTGCCTCTGCGCGTAAGATCGCTGCCTGTTTTTCAGCCTCCGCATCAAGAATTGCTGATTCTTTCTTACCTTCTGCAACAAGGACGGTTGACTTTTTCTCACCTTCCGCACGAAGAATTGCTTCACGGCGCTCACGCTCTGCCTTCATCTGTTTCTCCATCGCATCCTGGATTGCTGCAGGCGGGATGATGTTCTTTAACTCAACACGGTTGACTTTGATTCCCCAAGGATCGGTTGCAACGTCCAAAGAAGATCTCATCTTGGTATTGATCGTCTCTCTGGATGTCAGTGTCTCATCGAGTTCAAGATCACCGATGATGTTACGCAGTGTGGTTGCAGTCAGGTTCTCGATCGCCATGATCGGGTTCTCCACACCATATGCATAAAGTTTTGGATCTGTGATCTGGAAATATACAACGGTATCAATCTGCATTGTTACGTTATCTTTTGTGATAACCGGCTGTGGCGGGAAATCCACCACCTGCTCTTTTAATACAACTCTCTTTGCCACACGGTCGATAAACGGTGCTTTGAAATGAATACCTACAGACCATGTTGCGAGATAACCTCCCAGACGTTCTACCACGCATGCAGTCGCCTGTGGAACGATCTTAACACAGGATACTGCGATCAGCAGTGCTACAATAATTAAAATAATAAGTGCTACAATTACTCCCGGCATACGAAACTCCTCCCTAATTCAATTTTAAATACAGTATACTATCTGTTTTGTGCCTTTATTCATATTACTATATTTACTTTGAGATTACAACTAATCTTTCAGATGAGTTTTCATATCATTCCGAATTTTAGTGTACAGCCTGACAGCAAGTGTCAGGTCTGCGAATGAGCAGACATTTTCTTTCTTCGAATATACCTTACGATCACAACAACCGTTCCCACCAGAAACGGGAATACAAATGTGCCAAAGCGGTACAAAAGCGATGCCGATCCCGCCATGCCTGTCCCAACGATTCCGGCAAAAAGTGTCGTAAACACAAACTCTGTAGAGCCAATTCCCGCCGGAGACGGAATCACCGCCGCAAGCATAACGGACAGTGACGTGATCGCAAGCACCTGCGACAGAGTCAATGCCGGATTTCCTGAAACTGGACGCCTTTAAAAGAAGATACGGGATTCCATACCAGAAACAGCATTTCAACAGACAAAGAAAGATCACGCCTGTGGTTGCTTTTTTATTTTTCAGTAAATGCTTCGAGGCATCCTCAAGCATCATGCACTGTCTTTTGATCTCCGCTTCCATTATTTCAAATCTTCCGTGGAATTTTTGATTTACGATATCCAGCAGCCGGAAGATCAGCCGGTGGAATTTCTTTGAACAGCAGAACAGGAACAGACCGATGGTGATCACAAGTGTGACCGCATATCCGCCTGCTAAAAGTCCCGCGTAATCTCCAAACCAGCTTTTCATAAATTCCCAGTTCATCACAAAAAGAATCGCGGAAAACAACGCTATGCTCATTTTATGGAGTGCATACTGTATCATATACAGCCCAAATCCACCGCCGTATTCGATTCCCTGCTCCCCCAGATAAATGATCGCCGCAACACCGGAACCGCTCCCCAGTGTCGCCACCCGGTAAAAAGAGCATAAAAACGCATTCGTAATACCATTTTTACATGCAAAAGACGACCGATACTGCTTTGCGAGCACGGTCGTGATTATGCCTTCTATGATCTGATATACCGCTGCCATCAGGCAAATGCCAATGACAACGGCCGGTGATGTTTTCGTAAGCTGTTCTAAAATCGGTCCTGCCGAATCGCGGAATGTATATACAATGATCCCGATGACCGCCAGTACCAGTCCCCATTTTAAAAGCTGCTTCTGTACTTTACTGATAACAATCGCCCCTTATTTCTTTTTGAAGTTGGTGTATCCTTTTTGTTTATATGGATGCTCTTTCCAGAGTCTGTCTGCCGTTTCTTTCCATTCACATGCATATGCTTCGCATTTTCCACATAAATGTTCTACCGGCTCTGCCTCCTCAACATCTGTGGAGTGCGCACCTGTTTCATGTACCATACGCTGTAAGATCTCAGGATTCTCAAGCATCGGACATGGGCGCAGCATGTTGTCGTTGAATGGCTGGTTATCTCTGTATGCCATGAATAATGGCTGTTTCAAACATTCTAACAGTGATTTCTCACGGATATTTGCACCGGAGTAATGAATAAATACACAAGGCTCCACGTCACCCTTCGGGTTGATGTGGCAGTAGTTTCTTCCTCCTGCGATACATCCGCCTACGAACTCTCCATCATTCTGGAAGTCCATAACAAAGATCTCTTTACCACCTTCCATCGCACGAACCTCACGGATTCTGTGATAGATGTATTCACGCTGTTCTTTGGTCGGCATCAGATCCGGAGCTGCCTTCATACCTACCGGCATCAGATGGAAATACCAAGCGAAACGACTTCCATGCTCGATCAGAAGATCAAAGAACTCGTCAGATGTAACAGCATCCATGTTTTTGCTAGTATAGCATACACTGTTTCCGAAAATCAATCCGTTCTCATGTAAAAGATCCATTGCATGAAGAACTTTATCATATACGCCCTCTCCACGGCGGAAATCATTCGCATCTTCAAATCCCTCAAGGCTGATGGATAAGGAAAGGTTGCCGACACGTTTCATATCATCGCAGAGTTTCTGATCTACGAGTGTACCATTTGTATAGCAGTGGAATGCACAGTCATTGTGTTTCTCACAGAGTTTGATGATGTCTGCTTTACGAACCAGAGGCTCTCCACCGGTCATCATGTAAAAATAAATACCAAGTTCTTTTCCCTGTGTTACGATGCTGTCAAGTTCATCAAAGGAAAGATTTAATTTATTACCGTACTCAGCTGCCCAGCATCCGGTACAGTGAAGGTTACATGCACTTGTCGGATCCATTAAGATCAGCCACGGGATATTACAGTCATGAACCTCTCTCATTTTACGGATGGTCTTTGTTCCATAAAATGCAGCCTGAAAACCAAGGTTTAATGCGGTCATTTTGCAACATGCGGATCTGTCTCATCCAACAGACGATTGACATAGCGCATCCATTTGTGATCCGGATTCTGGATCATTTTTCTTACACCATCATAAGCTTCTTTACGGAAGTTATCCCCATAAATTTCTCTGTAAGATCTACGATCTGTAACAATCCTTTCTCACGATCCTTGTTCAGACTTTTCAGTGCAGCATCGATTGCGACGCTGAATGCTTTTCTCTCTACTGTCAGTGCTAAATTTGCCATAACTCCGACCTCCGTTATTTTTTCACATTCTTTTACTAGAAGCAAGTATAAAAAATTGCACTCTTTTAAATATGCAATGACTTTTAATGTAGCCATCTAATATACAAATTTGCTTTTTGTCTATTTTCCGACTACATCAGACAATATTTGCATAGCATTCATGTGTCATCATGTAGTATTTATAACTATGTTGTATTATATCATTCCAATAAACTTTGTCAATCAGCGATTATTACTTTTTCTTAAATCTTAACTGCCATGCTTAACAGTTCTTTCCAAACTGGTTATAATAACGATGGTTCATTTCATGGAAAGGAGATTTTGATCATGCCTGGATATGTTACCCATTATATATTCGGAAGAGAGGTTTATCATAACCTGAAAATAATTCTTTAAAAGAATCTTTATTATAATCGCGCTGCCTACGGTCTCGGACTTCAGGGACCGGATATTTTCTTTATTATCTTCCTTCCTATGTGTTAGAAGGTCACAATATCGGTGCTCTTGCCCATGTCCGCGAGACCAGTGCCTTTTTCCAGGGTCTGATTGAAAGCCGTAACCAGTTTTCCTCCCGCACGGATCTTAACATTGCAGAAGCCTACCTGATTGGTTTTCTCGGGCACTATACCTTGGATACAATATGTCATCCGTATATTTATGCCATGACACACTATAAGGATAAAAAGGAAAAAGCCTATTTTTCAAGACATGCCTATCTGGAAACAGATATCGATACCGCACTGCTCGATTTAAAGCTGCACCGCCAGCCCTGCAATTTCCATACCGAGGACACGATCCGGCTGACACACCGCCAGAAACATGTTATTGCAAGTATGCTCTATTATGCCTACCGCTATGCCTTTCCGGATGTCAAATTCCGCAAATATACCATGTACCTTGCTATTTTTTCCATGCAGCTTGGTCTCTGGCTGATGCACGATGATTCCGGAAAGAAAAAGGCCATTGTCCGGCTGACGGAGCGGATCTGTCTCGGATATCCGCTGTTTTCACCACTGATCCCGAGTGATACCTTGTTTTTCCGCACGGATCCATTTAATTTAAGACATGCACTGTGGAAAAATCCATGGGATTCTTCCATTACTTCCAATGAGAGTTTCTTTGAACTGTATGATAAATCCAAAGAGCTGTACCTGTCCCGGATCCATTCGCTGTATGCTGCACTTCATGCAGGTGCTGATTCAGCAAGGCAGGACGCTGCTATACATGATTTTTTGCAGGAATATGGAAATCTTTCGTTTCACAGCGGGTTGAGTGCTACGATTCCGAGCTGATTGCCTGAAGTAACGACTCTACAATTTTCTATGAAGATCCATGTGACAAAAGGCAGCTCACCCCAAATAAAAATACCGCACAAATCTGCGCGGTATTTTTATTTCTGTATTTTGTTTTTGTATATTACTTCTGATAACAGGCTAATAGGCTGTTTGCAAAGTGTACCTTCTAGTGTTTATTTATCACTTCCGCCAAAGAAGTCACGGATCTGTCCCTCAATGATTTTCATCAGTCTGGTGCGCGCCTCAAGGCTTGCCCACGCAATATGAGGGTAATGATCAGACGGTCGCTGTCCTTGATCCGTTTCAATGGATTTTCTGCACTCATCGGTTCTACGGTAAGTACGTCAAGTCCGGCTCCTGCGATCGTTTTATTTTCCAACGCATCTGCAAGATCTCTTTCCACAACGATCGGTCCTCTGCCGAGGTTTAAAAAGATGGCAGACGGTTTCATTTTAGAAAATGCCTCTGCATTCATCAGCCCTTCTGTCTGCTCTGTCAGCGGCGCATGTACGGACACGATGTCTGATTTTGCAAGCAGCTCATCAAACTCCACACGCTCATAACCCGGCTGGTTATTTTTCCCTGTTGTAGAATAGTAGATCACATGGCAGCCAAACATTTTGGCAATGTCCGCAACTCTTCGTCCGATCGCTCCAAGCCCAATAATTCCCCATGTCTTACCATTCAGATCATGGAATACATTATCAAAATGGGTAAATGTGATATCTCCAACGTATTTTTCTGATTTGACATAGTCATCATAGTATCTTAATTTTTCCCAGAGATAGAATAACAGGGCAAATGTGTGCTGTGCCACCGTCTCCGTGGAATATCCGGCAACATTTCTCCAGGCAATGCCATGTGCATCCAGATATGCTTTGTCCAGATTGTTCGTTCCGGTTGCAGTCACGCAGACCAGTTTTAAGTGCTCTGCCTCACCGATCGATGTCTCATTGATCTGTACTTTATTTACGATCACCACATCGGCATCTTTGGTGCGCTCTCTTGCCTCTTCCGTTGTGGAAAATCCATATTTTATAACTGTTCCAAGTTTGTCGTACCCGGAGAGATCAATGTCTTCCCCGATAGTTTTTGCATCCAGAAATACAATGTTCATCTTTTTTCTCCTTTGCATTATTTATTCAAATAGGCGCGAAGGGCGTCTGTCTGTTCTGTGGCAATACGATAACCTTCATCATAAAGCCTGCGCAATTTTATGGTATCCGTCTCCGTCCTGCCAACTCCATAGGTCGACTCCGGTGCGATCACAAATACTTTTTCCTCTTTCTCTAACTGCATCAGTTTTTCCATGGAAGCATTGTAGCGCTCCGCGCGAAGTTTCATATCCTCCACGATCTTCGGATATCGCTGATAAAGACGGTTCATAACGCCTGCCGCCTTTTCCTGTGTCTTTACATAGCCGCGTTCCCTTGTCAGAACAACAACCAGTTTTTCACAGCCCATTTCCATAGCATGCTCATAAGGAACCGAATCTGCAAGTCCGCCGTCCAGATAATAATGTCTGCCGATCTTTACCGGCTGAAAAAGAATCGGCAGTGAACAGGTTGCGATCAGCAGATCCTTCATCTCTTTCCCACGCGGGACTTCCATGTATTCTGCTTTTCCTGTGTGAATATTTGTGACTGCCGCTTCAATCTCTCCCGGAAAACGTGCCAGAGCATCATAATCAAGCGGAAGAATCTCATTCGGTACTTCTTCAAACACAAACTTCGTATTGTAATACGCATGTTCTTTGCGGTTTAGCAGATGGCGCATACCCATATAGCGCTTATCCGCCATATATTTTTCCATCAGTTCCAGATTACGTCCTTTCTGCCCGGAAAGATACGACAATCCATATGCCATTCCAGCGGAAACACCGATGTAATAATCCGGCATGATATTTTCTTCCAGAAATTTATCCATTACTCCACAGGAAAAAACCGTGCGGTTTGCCCCGCCTTCAAATACCATTCCAAGTTTCATTTCTCTTGATCTCCATTCATCTGCGGCATATCACTGCTCTCCGTCACATAAAGAGTGACACCCTTGATTTCCTTTACCATCACGATCATCCCCGGCTCGAAGGTCTTTTCATCATCCACCGAGCGGGCTGTCCATTCCAGACCATTCATAACCGCGGTTCCGGTTCCCCTGATATTATCTATCTGCTCGGTAACACAGACATTTTTCCCAACTGCTTCCTCGTAATTTGTCTTAACCAGATGTGGTTTTAAATATTTCAGAGCCCAGGGTCTTGTAAAATAAAGCAGTACAAATGACACTGCTGCAAATACGATGATCTGTCCCGTGATTCCCATTCCAAATGCCGCACAGATCAGTCCTGCAAGACTTCCTCCTGCCAGCCAGATTGATGTCAGACCAACGGTAGCGATCTCCAATACCACAAAGAAAATGATCAATGCCAACCAAACTATTATCTCCATAATCTTCTCCCTCCTGTCGTAATATTTCTGCTGTTTCTATAGTAGTATAACGCAAATAAATTTTCAATGCCATGGTTAATTATCTACGCTTTTCGACCGAAACATATAACAGATGATTTTTAAGGAGGTCTTTCTTATGGCCAATACCGCTTATGTCGGAGCCGGAACTACACTTGGTACATCCTATTATATGCGCCGTTTTTATGCATCAAATGCGGATGCACGTACCACCACATCACGCAGTAATCTGACCAATTCCACCCTCACGGGTGCCGATTCGCATGCGCTGCGCCGTGCGATACGTTCCCTTGGCTCATTTACATATGATGACGATAATGAAATAAATATCAAAAACAGTGTTTCAGCGTTCATCAGCACCTACAATAATATGATAAACTCATCCGGTGCATCAGACGACCGTACCGTCAAAAACACCCAGAAAAATCTGAAGAATCTGACTGCAGAGTATGAAAGCCAGCTTGACAAGATCGGTATCACCGTAAAAGATAACGGCACACTTGAATCACGCAGTTCTCTTTTTGGTTCCGCGGATATTTCAAAATTTGAATCTCTGTTTTCTGCAGATTCAGAATACATGCAGCGTGTCAATTCCTATGCCAGACGTTTTGAAAACAGGAGCAGCATTCTGACACAGATCGAATACAATGATGCATTGGCAAAACGCAATGCCAAAAAACAGGCGTCCTCGTCTGTTCCTGACGGTACAACCGGCACGACCGACTCTGCTGATACCGGTTCTACCGCTGTGAATGCACTTAACATCGCATCTGTTACACCGGTAACTGCTGATTTAAACACACTGCTCAACACCGGAATCGGCAGTAATGTGAATGTCATTTTATAATTTGGGGGAAATCTATTTCCACTGCATATTTACTTTCAACGCATTTCCACTGACACTGATGTCCGCATAACTTCCGCAGACAAGCGGCATCATCGGTGGGATATGTCCGATATCCGCATCCATAATGACCGGTACCTGATACCCGGCAAGCAGGTCTGTAACCGCATGGTACTGGTCTAATCCCATCATTTCCTGTCCGAACACCGCCGGTCTTCCAATCAAAACTTTTACATGCGAAACCATCCGGCATGTTTCATCTGCCAGACCGCCCTGCGGATAGACATCACATTCAGATCACAGGACTCTAAAAACCAGATGATTCCGTCATCCTGATACTTCTCTGTAAATTCCTGTACTTTATCAAATTCTGTTCCAAGCAGGTTGACCAGACAATCCATGCAGCCGCCAAGCAGTCTTCCCTGCATGGTGATTTCTTCCTGTAATTCCTCTGCCGGCTGCACCAATGGTTTGTACTGCACATTATTTTTCTGTTTTTCAGGCAGACATACCATAAGTTTTTTCTCTTCTGTCACATTGTATGGTTCAAGCGGATGTTCCTCGTCTTTTTCCTTCTTTTTCCCACAGTGCATAGCCCTCTATACTGCTTTTTTCTCCACGCAGAAGATGATAGGCATCCCAAAGGCTCTCATGCCACGGTTCCATGCCGAATGCCGCCGCACACGGTCCATATATAGATGCTGTATCGCACAGCGTGGCAAGCAGGAATGTCATATTAGTATTATCGGAAAATCCCATATACCACTTTGGTTTTGTCACCCTGATCCTGTCAAAATCTACTTTGTCTAAGATTTCACACATCAGTTCACCGCCGCCACAGGAGATCAGAATGTCATTTTTATCGCTGCAATAATATTCTGTCAGCTCCGCCCCGCATGCTTCCGGAGTGCTGCTGATGCCGATTCCTTCCGACGCATAACAGTTTGGTCCAAGTTCTAATCTATGTCCCAGTCCGGTAAATTTCTTCTGTGCATTTAAAAATGCTGTATGGTACGGCTCTATACTGCAGCCAAAAGATGGTGCCACAAAACCGATCGTTCCGTTTTCCGGTAAAAATTCTGGATATTTCATATCGTTATCGTTTCCTCCAATGTTTCTCTCTCTCAGTTTACACCGTCAAAAAAACGGTTGCAATCTTTTTTCGTTTTGCTATAATAATTAGTAGTTATTTCATTACGGGCAGACATAGTACATCGGTAGTATATCAGCTTCCCAAGCTGAGGAGGCGGGTTCGATTCCCGTTGTCTGCTTACTCAAAGAAACCCAGTAAAGTCAGTAATGCATTGATTTTACTGGGTTTTCATATGTTTAAAATTTTCTTATTTAGAAAAAAATTTACCTCAAAAAGTATACTTTTTACGTCAAAGTATTCCACAATGTATTCCACAAAATGTTATCCATCTTTCGCAAGTAGCACATATTATTAAAAACAGCATGGATTTTATGGATAAGCCGCTATTCCATCATTGATAACCGCGTGGATAATGTATGGAAAAATCATGGAAAAAGATAAGAATCTTTCCCACTATTTTCCCACAACATTTTCCACCCGGTTACCAACGATTCCATAAACAGCCACTTACCCACAAACTCCACCCTGCGGTTAAGGTCTGCTAGTGTCCTCTTATTTTGTTTTATTTTATAAAATAACATTTTAACACTAAAAAAAGACTCCACCCCAGCATTACACCGGAATGAAGTCTTTTTTCTATCTTTCATCTTCTTTTTCTCTCATTGCAATCTCAATGATCGCCAAATCTCTCTTTGCAGCTTTCATATCTTCAACACCATCACATACAGGTATCAATATTGCCAGTGTCAGCGCCGCCGCCAAAATAACAGACAATAAAAAACAAATGTTCATTTCTTTTATGCCATCATACCCGGAAGTTACAGTGTACTGATATGAAATTCTTATAAAAGCAAAAAATTCTCTCCAGATACCCATTACGATTCCAAGTAAAACAATCATCAGCAGCACTTCACAAACATTCTTTTTATGTTCACATTTCACTTTTTGTTCTACATATTCAAACTCCAGCTCTTCTTTTTCCATTAATCTTAATGTCTCAAGTCTCCATTTAAAAGCCTGCATTTTCCGCCTGCGTATTTCCCGATATGAAAATTTCATGATAAAGTTTTCTATCTTTTCTTTCATCACTCTACCTCCACAATCTTCCAGTTATCCCCCTTCTCCAGCGTCAACTTATACTGCATGACCTGCGTAATCTTCAGATCCTGGTCCAGGTATTTTACATAAACTTCTGCTTTCGTCTGATCACCTTCCATATAGTAGGCTTTTCCTGCCAGTCCATCATATACATAATTCTTTCCGATTGCCGGAAGGACACCATCCTTTACATAATAGACAAGCTCCTTCGCCGATGCCTGGGGATACAGCTTGAAAAACGTATTCAAAAAATCTTCGATCTGCGTCTGGGTTTTTAAATCTATACTCCCGTCTGTTTCCTTTTCTTCCGGTTCATAAGAAGATTTTCCCGGCAGCGCATATGCTGTCGGGTTTTTTACAACCAACATCTTTCCTTTTTCATCCCTGTGAACCGTTACCTGATACACATTACTCTGATCCGTGGTCTGCTCACCTTCCGATATCCGCTGCTTTACACAATACGTTACTTCGTACTCTGTATCCGTAAGATCTTTCACAGACCAGATATCTACAGATTCGACTTCTGCCACAGTCGGACAATCTGTCGTTATCATCCCATGATCCATAAGCTGCAGCGTCTCTGGAAGATATTTTTCCAGTGTTTTTTCTCTCTTGCTGATCTCCCGGTCTGTATTTTCCCAGGCATGATATACACCTGCGAAACCTTTTACATAACTCTCCAGGGCATTTGTATCTTTTAATTTTTCCTCGATCACAGTTTCTTTTTCAACTGTGACCGTATCAACTGATGTGAAATTGTTATAAATTCCCAGTATAATGCTGATCACTAACAAAACCCAGAATAACCGGATCCAGTTCCTGTTTGGAGATACCTTTAAAACCGGCATCTCTTCTGCCCGATCACTGCCTCTATACTCACCTTTTATCTTTTCTTTTGGTTTTAATTTCCTGATATGTACTTTCATTTTTTCCGGCAGTTTTGCATATATCTTTTTTAAAAACAGCCAGATCTTATTTTTTACTTTACTAATCATCACTTTTATCTGTTCTTTCTTCATATTAAAATATCTCCTATTCCATCCAGAAATTTTTCTGATCCTCTTCTGTAAAAGATACCGGCAACACAATAAATGCTCCATTTTCCCCGCTTCCATAGATTATGCTCTTTTCCGGTCTTTTCTCTGACAGATAGACACTTTTTGCACCAGTTACCCGACTAAGCATAAGTAAATATTCCGCATTTACTGCAGCTTCCCTGTCTCCCAGGAAACAAAAGATACGTTTTGATCTGCACCTTCCTCTTTCCTTTTTCAAAGTTTTTACCATCTGATCCAGTTCATCCGGCAATGTCGTTTCTTTTTCATTCATGATTCGTGCGTTTTCCATATAGTCATACATCTGATTCTTTACATACGAACCATCCCGTTCCGGCAATTCCACAGGTTTGTTTAAACATACACAAAAATGAGCGCCTGCAACATACTGCCTTTCATCTTCAATCCAGCTTCCATAATAAGTAGCACCTCTTCTTTCTGCCATTTTAATCAGATCATTTACCATACGCTGTATTTTCTTTTCCTGTCCTGTTTTGTTTCCTTTTTCCATTTCTTTTCCCTTTCTGCCGTTGCGACATCGCATTTATGTTGACGGCATGCTGACCCTTCCAATACATACAAAGTGTTCTTTCCAGAAATTCGTATTTAAGTCTGCAAAGCCGATCGGGTTACCGGCATGAAACATCCTTCCATTTCCGGCATAGATCCCAACGTGCGTGATGTAATTGTCTGTCTTATATGTTTTCGTGAAAAAGACCAGATCTCCCGGCTGCGCTTCCTCCAACTCCAGATGCTGCACGGCTTCATACTGTTCCTGTGCTGTCCTTGGCAGCGACACTCCCGCCTGTCCAAAACACCATTGCGTTAACCCGGAGCAGTCAAAGGATGTCTGCGGACTTGAACCACCCCAGACATATTTCCATCCCTGATATTTATAAGCTTCCGCAAGAACTGCATTCGCCGTATCTGCCGGTAACGGCTCTGACTCCAGATATTGTTTTACAAGATATACATAAAACATGTTTCCGTAGTCATACCTCCATCCGCCATTCTGTGCGATCGCAACCGGATTATCATACTTTACTTTTCTGCCGCCGCATTTGCTGCTTGCAAAATCACACGACAACTGAAATGTATGAGCCTTTCCCCTGACTGATACATAATCAATATATCCGGCTCCATAATTGTATGCCTGGATCACTGCATCAAGATCGCAACCTAACGTGTCCGCTTTCTGCAGCAACATGGCAAAATATGCAACCGCAGCCTTGATAGATTCCGAAGGGGTTTTCTCTTCTTCTGTCAGTCCACTGTTTCCAAGTGACTGCATCGGATCATTTCCTTCCCCTCCAGTCTCAACCATCATGATGGCAAGCAGATACTTTTCATACTCATGTATGTTGTATTCCGCTGCCGTATCCCCGACAAAGGCTGCATATTCTCTTACTTTGTCAGATAACCCAAGACCGGATGCATGCTTTGGATTTCCATCATCATTATCATCTGTGACGCCAACAAGTATCACACTGCATACCAAAAGCAGGAAAACAGGAAATAAAATACATAAGGCAGTTACTATCCGCTTTACACGCTTCATCCCTATTTCCTCCTCGTATCCATATTCCGATCATCCTTCCTTATTTCTGTCACTTTCCTTACATGAGGTTCTGCATGTCCTACATTTCTCTGTTCCGTTAAAATCTCATTTCTTAAATCCTTTGCATTTCCACTGGATCTTATGACAGTTTTTCCCGGTACAGACTCTGGCTTTGTTTCCCTTAGATCTTGTCCGGCATTTTTCTCCTGCAGTCCATGATCTTCATTTCTCTGCTGATGCAGGTCTTTCCTAAATTTTTCCTGATCCGGACTGCTTAACATTGTTCCGTAAGTTCCAAGTTCTTTTCTTACATCCTTGTTTGAATACGGAAGACGGGTTACACTCTGTTTATAACGGATATCCTCTAACGGCGTTCCTATGTGCTCTGCCTTCTGGTCATTTTTCCTGATCCGTTCTTCACTTCCTGCCATGTTCTGTAATTTTTCATCTGATGCTTTCCGCACCTGCCCCCTGCTGTCAATAAAGCTTTTTCCTGCTTTTGCGCCGTGGTTTAAACCATCCACACCACGGTATTTATCCAGTTCTTTTCCATTTACCGGAATCCGTTGGTGGAAGTCAATTCCATCATAACGTTTTAGCGCAGTTTCGCTTCTTCGTTTTGCAAGATACATCTCACGGCGTTTCCTTCCTGCATCTGCCTGAATCCGGTTTTGCTCCTGCAGACGTCCCGTTTCTCTTCTGTTCCGTTCTCCAGCTATGCCCTCTTTAAAGTCTTTTACGTTCCGATCTATTGCTTTCCGATGCAATCCTGCCTGATATTTTATTTCAGTCGGTGTATTCTTTACATTTTCCTTTACCAGGCTCATGCGGTCTTTTAAGCGTTTTCCGGAATCCATAACCATACCGACACGTTTTCCGGCTTTTGTACCTGCAGACTGTGTTTTACTGCCGTAAGATACTGTCGTTCTTTCATTTTCAGACGCTCCATTGTTTTCCGTCCCATTCACATTTTCATTTGCCCGGACTGGTTCTCTTACAGGCTTACTGCCACTATTATTTGTATGTGATGATGCCCTCTGTGAATTGCTTTCACCTGAAGGCGCCGGTTCATTTCCAGAACTGCTTCCAGCATTTCCACCTGTACCGCCGCCAGTTCCATTTCCTGCACTTCTGCTTACTGCAGCACGTCTGCCGCCAGAATAATACCTTCGTCCAAACAATTTTCTCATAACCATATATCTTCCCATGCTCTTTAAGAAACGACCACGCTTATTGCTGCCGCCATCTCCTAACGCAACCATAGATAAAATTTCATCCATCTTTAAATACGTTCCAACAAAAACAACGATCTGTAAAAATGCAACCATTAAAAACGGATAATCTCCTGACATGGAATAGATCATTGCAGATAGAGAAAACGCAATCGTAATGAGAAGTGTTAATCCTGCGCGCATTAAAATCGTATTGAACAGTTTTAACACCGCCTTTTTCAACAATCCGTTATAAGTCGGCAGCATGGATAAAATAAAATTCAGCGGCAGATACAACGCAAATATGATAAACAAAAGCTGGGTAAATATAACCAGCCCACACATTACGACCACAAAAATACTGATGATCAGATTCAAAAAACCTATTAAAATAACTGTTCCAAATCTGCCTGCTACATTCGTCACAGTCATATTTACATTTTTATAAGTTTCAATATCTGTCTTTACTGCAGTCTGACGGTCTTCTCCGAAATTCGTTACAGGACTGACAGATAAAATTGATTTAATACGATCTCCATCAACTCCCGCTGCAATACGCTCTGATTCGATTGCAGTTTCATCCGTCGTACCAAACTGCAAAAGCAGCCATGGTTTATAGACCTGAATTGCAAACAGGTTATTCCGGATCTTGTCTGTTGCTTTTACTCCCATCTCATCATTTCCCGGCATGACAAGTTTTGCCCCAAGCTCCAGGACACCATTGCTTAAATCCGCGGAAAAATCATTGATATTTTTAATGTACTGCGGCGCATAAGCAATAAACGCGGCAGTTAAAAGAAAGATCACAAGCATATTTACCGCTGCGCTGACTGCCTCTGTGGTTTTTCTTTTGATCAGCCCGGCATATGCCATGTAGCCGCCCACGATCAATACGATAAACAGTAACAGCCAGGTATAAAAACCATCCGCATTGAATTTCTTCGATCCGGTATTCATGCCCGCCAGGATCTGAATGTTCTTTCCGATGTCGTCTGCCATATCACCGATAAAATCAAGCGAATACGTCTGCTGCACAATATATCCCGTTCCGCTGCTCAGCAATACACTGATCAGCCAGATTCCGTCACTGATTCCATAAAAAACGGATGAAATCTTATTATCTATCCTGTCCATCCAATTCCAGGGAAGCCAGTCCCAGGAAGTGTCCACATAGAAATCGATCTGATAATTATCCCATCGGTACTGACTATACAGATTTCCAGCATCGATCGTTTCATCTACCAGTCCGGAAGCCGCAGCTACCTCCATATTGGCAGCCGATAAAAATAATCCTGTCAGAAGCATGCATACAAGAAATGCTGACAGGATCTGTTTGCGCGGCTTTTGCAGTCTTTTTGTTTTCATTCCCCATTTCTTTCTCATGAAACTTCCTCCCTTCTTGGAGGTCTGGTATCAAATGCGTCAAATACATGCTGCAGTAATATCTGTGTATGTACTTTTCCAACACGACCGTAAATGTCCTGCATCAGACATTCCCCAGTTTCTAATGCCATGATCGCATTCTGGTTTTCTTCATCATCCGGATCCAGCCCAAAGAATCTTAATGTATTCCGGATCTCCGTCTTATCTGTGGAATGAAAAGCGAACTTCAAACCGATATTGTTTTTGATTTTTTCGTCCAGAAGATCGGAAGAACTCTGCGTGATAAAAAATACACCGGACTGCATGGAACGTCCGGCACGTACAAGTTTATTCGATAAAGCTGCTCCCTGTGCTACCTGCAGGAGACTCCATGCCTCATCTAAAGCAACGATTTTATAAATTTTCCTGTCTGAATAAATAAAATCCAATGCAAAAGTTCCGATCGTGATCATAACCGCAATACTTAAATATTCGATACTGGTATATTCCTCCACATTTTTTTCAGAATCCGGCAGCATCAGATCCTGCACCTGCAAAATGTTTAAAGCCTTATCTGCACTGATCTTACGCGTCACTTTTCCATCTGAAAACAGCAATCCCGCAAAATCATAATCGGTAAACGCTGCTATGTGGCTTGCAAGCAGATGCGCTTCTTCATCCTCCATCTCATTTAATTCATCGATCACATATAAAAGTCCGCTATCCGATCTTTTTGTAACTGCCTTTACCGCATCACGTAAAAGCGGGAAACGTTTTCCATCTTTAATACTGACACCAGTCAAAAATGTCAGGATATCCATCGCCAGGCTGTCTGCATCTTTCTTATTCTGCATGATCACATACGGATCAAGCATTCCTTTATTGCCCTCATCACTGGTCAGGTTGATAATGTTAATTTCATCCGAAAGTTCCGGAAGCATTTCTTTCCATTTCCCGCGTTCCGACTTCGGATCAAGGATCAGCGCCCTTGCGCCATGTAAAACTTCCTGGTAAATGATGTTATTTGCAGACATTGATTTACCACCGCCAAGCGTTCCGGTAAATGCCACAGCAAGGGCATTTGTAACACTGCCGACTACGTTCTGACAGGCAAGAGACGGGTCTATGTAGATATTATTTCCAGTCTCCGTGTCATACCCGATGTAACTTCCATCCGGATCACCCAGGATGCGCGCTGCACCGAATCCAAGTCCCGCCAGGAAATCTGCTTTCACATACTGGATATAATCATTTTCATATCTTGATCCAGACGGAATAAATTCTTCGTGGAATCCGATCATATCGCCAAACGGGCGTACCAGTTTAATGTTAAAATCATTCTCGTAATAATCCCTGACCTCCGCGATACGACGTTCCAGCTCCTCTTCGCTTTCTGCAGCAATCCGGACAACGTAGCTTAATTTGTACATGGATTCTTTTGTTCTGCCTAAGTCCTTTTCCAGCTCGTCCACATCCACCAGTGCCTCTACCACGGAATTATCCGTATCGGCACCAGCCTCATACGCATGCTCATCTAAGTCATTTAATTCCTTTTTCTTATTTCTGACCGTCGTCAATGCGCTTCTGTTCGGCATGATTTCAACGTTCATACTGACGTCTACCGGAAAACGGAAACGCTCCTGCTCATAATAAAAGATCTCCGACGATGGAAACTCCAGTTCCCCGATTAAAGCATTGATTGTCAGGTATGCAACATAGCTTTCCCCCTCTTCCCTTATCATCCGGATATGTTTCTGATGCTCCTGCAGCACACAGCGCGTCAGGCGGAGAATGTCGTACTTGCGGACTAACGTTTTTTTCTCCAGCTTTTCTTTTGGAAATGAATACTCATATTTATAATACGGCGTTTTCTGTTGTCCATAGATATGCTCTACAATGTAGCCAATGTCTTTCTTTTCCAGGCGTTTTAAGGAAAACTTCCCTTTTACACGCTGTCTTAAAAAGTCTTCCAGTTTTGCATACCGCTCGATCTCTGCACTGTTTATGCTGACAAAATCACCCATCAGGTTATGGTTGACACTGTTTATAAAGTCTGTAAATACGGCTAAAATATCTTCCTTGACCTTCTTTACACTAACTTCCTCTTCTCCCTTGATCAGCTTAAAACCTAAAAAGAAACGGTAGGTAACTTCATTTTCTATTCCACCCATAGAAGTGATCAGCCCTTCTGTCTGGATGTCGATCACTTTTTCTGCTGTTTCTTTAAGATCCCCCTTTAAGTGTCTCTTGCAGCGTTCCTGCCTGTCCCTTACGGATGTTTCAGATGCAATGCAGAGCGCATGCATCTTGCCTTCCCTGTTTACCGTCATGATCTGACGGAACCGTTCATGTACTGCCATCTTTTCATCCGGAGATAAAAAAGCATAGTTGTACGGGATCAGTTCATAATACGCCCACCATTCTCCCTGCTGGTTTAAGATCATATTGTTTTCGATGTACTTAATCGGGAACATATATATCCCTCCTCACTGCGGTAATATATTCATTTACCGTCTTTTTACGATACACCACACGTTTTCCTGCATAAGTCTCTTTTGGGCGTATCAGATAATTAAACGCCGCGCATAAGAATCGGTACGGTTTTTTGCCATCAAAGCTCTTTTTTGACATCAGATACGCATTTCCTACGCATATCGCAGCCCATACAACGAAACTTTTTATATACACAAATGGCGGCAGGTTGTGAATCATAAGACATACAACTGCCGTTCCGGTAAAATACCCGATCTGTGTTATCGTCGCCGGAAACGGCAGATTAACATCCCCGACCGCATGTATCACTTTTTCAACATTCCAGATGCTTGTATATGACTTTACCTGTTTCATTTCTTCCCTTTCTTTCCTTTCTGCCTGTCCGGCGGTTTTCTTCATCCTTTTTCACTTAGCTAAGGCACAGGGCAGCCCGCCCCGCACCTTATTTTTATCAGAGATTATTTTCCTCCATCTTCTACATCATCTGCAGCACCGCCCTCGATGATCGTGCCATTATAGATCTTTAACATCGTGTCTTTTGTCCCAGAGGGATTAAAGACAAAACCAACCGCTATGACCGCGATAATTGCAAAAACAATCAGCTCCGCAATCTTGTGTTTAAATAAAAGCACAAGACCAACAATAATAATCCCTCCTAAAACCAGAGGCTGTATATTCGTCATGAGCCACGTATAAATTCCCTGTCCAAAATTCATCTTTCTCTTTCCTTTCCGCACATTTTTGTGCATAAAAAAAGACAGCTTCTGCCGTCTGTTTACTGTTACATTTTTTCTTTTTTCTTTTTTCTTTTTATTTCTTCTTTATGGCGCATGTTCCATAACACATCCAGCTTTGCGCTTTAAAAATTGCGACGCCGCAATTTCAGGATTCCATATATTCCTCTTTAAGATCATCAATCCATTTTCTTCCTTTCTGCCTTGCTGTGACAACATCGTCCAGTGCCGCCTGCTGTTGTTTTAAGATCTTTTTATGATGCGGGGACAGATTGGCTTCCTCGATCATATCCTTCGCCAAGCGTGTGCCTCTGAGATCATCCAGCTTCTGTACCATTTTAAGGGACGGTGCGACCTGTCTTGTAAGCCAGAGGAGTGTCCGGTCAAGTGTGTACTCTTCTGGTTTTGTTGTCAGCTTAATGCTCCGGTACTGTCCGTTTAAAAACCACACCCAGCGCTCATTTAGCGGCCAGTTTCTGCGTTCCTCTTCTAGATCTGTATCTACAAAACGGACATAGTGGTTGATAATAGAATAAGCCGTACAGGCTACATCTTCCATCTCCAAAAGATCATCCACCGCCACCTCCGCACGCTCATCTTTTAACCGTATTTCAAAACGGTTTTTCGTTTCCGCCTCATCCAGCGGCGTGCCGTTTTTTACATACTGTTCATAGTCCTTTTCATAAATACAGAAGTAAATTTCACTTTTTAAAGATCCCAGGTACAATGTATTTCCCATGCTTGCCGCATCTTCTTCCCGGTTCCTTATCAGCTCCCCGGACTGGTAATCCTTAAAACTATGGAAAATCGTGATACATTCATCCCGACGGCATTTTTCTGCAAGTTCCGGGATATTTAAAATCCCAGCACGGTCGTTGATCGCAATATCAATCCGTTTAAACACCGCCCCCATTTCTCTTGCCGTCCGGAAGAAATCATACCAGGTACGTTTCTGCACCTTAAGAAACGCTTCGAACTGTCTGCACCCCTTGCCCTTTAGTTCAAGCAGGATCCCTTTTTCATGTTCCGGCGATACCATGACTGTGATATCTCCGTAGATATACTGGCGTCCGTAACCGTAAAAGCTGTGCGCTTCCTCGATCATGTACTGCATCCGGATGTTCATGACATCCTCGATCACGCGTCTTTCATCTGTGGTTGCGAAACGGATCCGGACATAGTCAAATAAAATTTCCATTTCTTTATCCGGATTAAATATCTCAAGGACCATTTCCAAATGTTCTAACAGCTTTTTTGTTGCCCGCTTCTTTCCAATCAGCAGCATACCGTAATACCCCCTGCTGATTCCTGCTGTTTCAACATATTCATTTTGTGATACGCCGTAGCTTTTTCGTCTGGCTTCCAGGTTCGTAATCCATTCCACCGGATCAAATGCAATGGAATCTTCATTTTCTTCTATATACTCGTCTGTCATCTCTCCTGCTTCTTTAATATTCCATACATCATCCGCTGATTTAAAACCTTCCTCCAGATCTTCTGTCTGCATTCTATAGCCGCTTTCTTTTTCTTTCCGGTATTCCTGAAGCACATTTTGCAGCTGGTCAGCCAGCTTGTCACTGACCGGCTTTTTCCCGTGTATCAGCATGTTATAATAGCCTCTTGAAAAACCAATGCGTTTTGCAAGTTCTACCTGGGATAATCCCAGTTCTTTGCGTTTTTTCTCAATCTCTTTTAACGTCTCCTGGTTCTTTTCCACATCTGCCACCATCCCATTTTATAATTCAGTCCTGCAGTCTCCCAGGGATATCCTCATAGATCTGCATTTCATTACGTCTTGCCTGCATAAACTCAAGTACTGCACCACGGCTCTCCCTCCAGCCCGGCATCATGTACACCCCGGTGCAGATTGACAGCAGCGTCAACGACACTTTTATATACTCTTCCCACGTTGCATCTTCCGGCAGCATTGCATTGACTTTCGCCGGATTGATCACGGAATATCCATTTTCTGTTAATTCCTTTTCTGCTTTCTCAAAACGTTCCATATAATCCGATGTTCCGGTAATCGGTCCGCTGATATAAATATGTTCCGTCTGTTTTTTATTTTCTTTTTCTTCAATCGCCTTTTCTTCATTCCTCTCCGGCAGTTTCGCTGCCGTTTTCATACATTCGATCACACGCTTCTCCTTCCTGCTGTCTTTTCTCATAGATCCGCGACAGCTCTGCAAAAAAATCATATCCCGGATCTACATATGGAGCGTAAAACTCTGTTACAACACCGTTTCCGGTGTTCACATAGCCACGCCCGGCAATATCTTTTTCTTTGAATTGTTTGTCAATGTTGCCAAACATCATGGTGTAGCCACTTGCAGACATACTGCCCAGCGCAACACGGAAACCGAACTGATCGCGGACACCATCTCCGAGGTATTTTGCATCTGGTCGCTGACACGCAAGAATAATAAAATATCCTGCCTGTCTGCCTTTCATGATAATAATCCGGATCAGCTTCATGACCTCTTCCCACTCTTTTTTGGCAAGAGTATCCATAAAAGCCACATATTCATCAAAAATTAAAAAATGCGGTGTCAGTCCAACTTTTGCATAATTTGCACCCATCTTAAAATCCGGATGTTCCTGCATTTCATCATAACGGGCTTCCATTCCTTCATAAAAAGTTTCCACACATTCCATTATGCTTTCTGTACTGTAATGCACATCCGGCATGATCCTGGATAAGAAAGATAAATCTGCTTTCTTCGGATCACAGATATGCAGCACTGCACCTGATTCTAACAATGCTTTTATCACGATCAGAAGAAAGATCGTTTTTCCACTTCCTGTATCACCTGAAATCAACATGTGCGGCAATTTATCATATTTCCATGAGATATGCTGCATCAGATTCAGTTCTCCATTTTCTGCTTTTACATCCTGAATACCGATCCGGCTCTTTTCAACTCTGGTCAGAAACTCATACTTAACCCAGATATCTCTTGTGTCTTTTTTTACCAGTTCACAATTTAACCCGGTTTCTAATTTCTCCTCCAAGGTAAGCAATTTATCCTGGTACTTTCCCATACTGATCTTTACTGTCACATAAATATGCCGTTTTTTCCGTCTGTAATAAAGTGCCGGAAAATATGTGATCCGTTCCATCCTGCCGCCTGTTTTACTCTGCTGCAGCGGTTCCGTCTCAAACCAACGGTTTTCTAATAACATCCGCGCCATTGCCTGGCGGTTGCGGATGTCTGTCATGTTGCCACTTTTCCATTGATAAAACAGATCCAGCAGACATAAAACCGCGATCAGGAAGAGAAGGAATATCCTAAGCAGGATATTTCCTTCTGTCAGCCGGATCATAAATACTGATAATGCTACAACGGTCAGGGCGAAAAAAATGACAGACCTTAAAATCAGCCTGTCATCATAACGCCCAATGCGGTTTCCTTTCCAGATTGGAAATCTGTTCATCTATTCCACTCTCCCATCCGGTTATTTATTTTTTGTTCCCTCCGTCCTTTGCGTCCGTTCCGGTCTTATCTGCTGTCTTATCAGATGGTTTGTTCTGATCTGCTGTTTTCGGCGCATCTGCTCCGGCAGCTTTTGTCTGATCAGCAGGCTTTCCTGCAGCATCTGCCAATACAATATCCTCCGCATTGATGTACCAGTCTGCTTCTGCACGTCCTCCAAACGTTGGCGACGCCATTGCACGTACTTCCGGATTTACAAGCATTACAACCGCATTGTACTGAAAATCTTTTTCTCCGGCTTCCGGCGGGATGCTGACTGTGATTGTACGTCCCTGGCGCTGGCATTTCAGGTCATAGGTACGTTTTATTACTTCATCTGTCACATTGCCTTCCTCATCCTGCGCAAAACTTTCCCTGCGGAGTGCAGCAAATTTTAACTCCCCAACGTTCTCTCTACATCAATAAATAATCCTTCTGGAAATCTCATATTTTATTCCTCCATCTTTTTATCTTTTATTTTGTCTTTCTTATATTTTTTTTCCATGCAGCTTTTATATTTTACTTGCTGTCCTGCTGTTTTGCTGTCATATCTGCCAAATCACTCATAGAAACAATATCATCCGCATAAAGAGTATAATTTACATAGCCCCTGTCATTGATCGCATATCCGCCAAGTTCCACATGCGGATTGATAAGCGCTACTGGTTCCTCGTATTCAAAGTGCTTTACACCTGCCTTTCCAGGAATAACGACTTCCACGTTATCTGCGCGCTGGATATCCGAAAACAGGTTATAAGTTCTTGACGTAACTGCACGTCTGCCATTTGTACGCTGCTGGTTTTCCCTGCCAGCTCCGGCAAAAGTGATGTTTCCTAATGATTTCTTCGCATCAATAAATACATTTTTTAATTCCATGATATTTTCCTCCTACTGTTTACGTGTTTTTACTTGTCTTTCTGATCTGTCTTTTCTTATTCATCCCGGTTTACAATGCTGTACCCATGTTTCATCAGGTATTCTTCTACCAGTTCGTCTAAGCTGCCATCATCCAGTTCATCTTCCAGACAGACATCCGCTTCACGGTAAATGCCATCTGCCATTAAAAGCAGGCTGTTCATTCCATCACTCCGCGTCTCGTGATTTCTCGCAATGATGCTTGGATTTTCCAAAACGACCGCTTCGCCAAACTCAAACGGCTGGGATCCGTTTGCGCCGATCACTAAAGCCTCCACGACTTCCCCGCGGAGTGCATCTGCAAAGAACGTGTAGAAATTTCCTTTTACGTCTTCCCCGCAAATGTTCCAGGTGACTGCTTCCCCTTCACCGGCATAGTGCAGTGCTCCGAACGTCTTTGACATGTTCGGGATCACAACTCTCACACCCATATGTACATTCCTCCCTTCTGTGTGTTTTTTCTTCCACCCACCAAAACAGCCGGTATGATTAAGCTGTTTTTGGTTGCTGCCTCATCTGAAAATAAGGCTCCCACCGCATAACCCATTTTTTTCTTTCCTAGCATCAGCACAATTAAAACGGGTTCAAATCATCTAACGCTGGTTCCATTTCTGCCCTGCAGACGGCTGCCGCTGCAATGACCGGATCGGAATCTGCATATCGCCGCATTCCAGGGAAATCATTATTTTCAATCGCTTCCTGCAGCTTTCTTACTCTTCCGGTTACTTCATCCGGCCGGATACGCATACACGCCGTCTGGATCCGCCCGAGAAAACTTACATGATCTGCTACAAACTGATAATCCGGGTTTTCTAAAATCTGTTCTAATGCTGCTTTCGCATTTTTCTTTATATTTTCCCTGCCACGCATATAATTTACGTCCATTTCCGGCGGCAGATCAGCAAACTCCGGCGGAATGAAAAAGCCGTGTGTAATCATTTCTTCCTGCTGGTATTCGATCCGTCTGCGCTTATAATTAAGTTCCTGCCCGTCCGTCCACTTCGGACCATGTGCGCCTTTTAAAAAGACGATGCACCAGTCCGCCACCGCCGCAAGGAGCTGTCCATAAAATTTGATCAGTTCCCATTCCCGTTCGATCCCCTCTGCGTAATCAGTTAAAAGAAGCTGTCCTTCATTTAACCAGCTTTCACGCTCTGTCGGTGACATCTGCGTTCTGCCTTTGTTCTTCCAATCTTCCACATCATAAGCAGTAACACTGTTTTCTGTCTGTGCCATCTTCTCCACCTCCTTAAAAGATTCCTTTTTCGTTTCGTTTTTTTTCAAAATTCAAAATACCTGCAACTCCCCGCAATACCGTATACAAGCAGGTTATTTTTTTGTGTTTTTGCAGATAGTTTACATCATGCCAACTTTTGTAGTCTTAGTTGTCATAATGTAAACTAAGGTTTTTACCGGAATTTTTGCCGTATTTCCGGCATTTGTGCCCCCGTAATTAAGAGTCGCCTATTGCATTTGTACCCCCGTGTTACAATCCGGGTTAAGCGCTGACGCGCTGGCAGAAGGGCTTAGCGCCGCCCCGGTGGGGCGCCCCGCTTCGCTGCTTACACTCCGTCCGCGCGCCGCGGGACACCCCTCCGGCACAGCACTAAACCCTTCAGGACAGCGACCGCTCTCCCCGTCTTGCAACACCGTAAGAACAGCGTGGATTTTATGGATAAACAGCTATTCCATCATTGATAACCGCGTGGATAATGCATGGAAAAATCATGGAAAAGAAAAACCGTCTTTCCCACCATTTTCCCACACATTCCCCACCCAGTTACCAACGATTCCATAAACAGCAGCTTATCCACAAACTCCACCCTGCGGCTAAGGTCTGCTGGTATCCTCTTATTTTGTTTTTTTGATCAACAAACAAAAAGGATCTTTTCTTTGTGGCGAAGACGCCAGACATCCAAGCGCCTCCGCTGTGTGAATTTGTAAACAAGGCAGGGACAAATCACGACAGTTTCTGCCAAACAGCCCTAACGCTGCGATACTTTACCGCCTGGTAAGTTATATCGCTTAATAAACACTGTAACAGTTTCTCCAGTGTCCACCAGTTCCGGGTTGCTCCGCGTTTTTTATATCTCTGATTTTGTTCCTTCACATAATGATCAAGTAACGCTTTTTCATCAGCAGTCAATAATATTTCAACCTGCACGCTGCATATTTTCGCCATCTTATCCCCTCCTGCGCTAATCTTCTATATAACCGATGATTTCATAATCATCTTCATCCAGCTGTCTATATACCGGTCGGTAACTTTTTCCATTTCCCAAAATATACTTTTCTCCATTCCATTCTCTTTCGATCAGGATCTCTCCATTTTCCAAAAATACATTTAACGGATCTTCCAATCCATATGTACTGACCTGTGGAAATTTCTCTTTAAATTCTGTAAGTGTTAATCCTTTTAACATCTTCCTGCCTCCATTCTTTTTGATCTGCCATCATCAGAGCCGGGCGATCATCCCGCGGCTGACGCTCCAAGGTGGAGCGTTTCGGCTAATCTGCTAAAATCTGTCTTGCAGTATTAAAAACATAAAGTCTGTTATGTGAATGATGTTTAAAATCTCCATTACCAGCGATTAAACGCCCGATCTTTTCATATTTCAGACTTAAAACTATCAGATATTTTTCTAACAGTTCATCCGGGCATTTTAAACATTCTATAGCGTTTTGGATTTCGCTTTTCTTACTATTCCAGGCAATACCGTCAATATGCACCTGTTTTTCTTCTTCGAGCTCTTGAAATTCTTTCATAAGTTCAGTTTTTTTCATAAAATCAACCATCCTTTCATTTTCCTATAGATACAGTTCCATAAGTCCCACATTTTTATTTTCAACTAAGACAACGCCTGGGCGGACAACGGAAACATACTGTTTTACAACGTTCTCGATTCGCTCGTTGCTGTAATACGGTGCCAACTTTTGGCGTGTGTATTCTTTCGCTTCTTCAAGTGCCATCATCTTCATATAATCAACCATCCTTTCGTTTTATGCCCTGTCTCATCGGTGCAGGTGGGGCAGTTCCCGCAGACCGCCACGCGGCGGTTTCGACTAAATATTTTTGGCTATCTCTTCTAGCAATTCCGTTTTGGTTTTCAAGTCTTTTGTATTTTTTAACAATTCTTTTATTTGCTCCGGAAGATTTAACAATCTTGCATGACCGATTTTATCAATCGCAACTTGGTATCTTTTTTCTAATGCTGTCATCATATTTCATCATAACCTTTCTATATGTGTTGGTCTGCCATCGTCAGAGCCGCGGCGACCGGTCCGCAGCTGACGCTCCAGATCGGAGCGTTTCGGCTTAATATTTTATATAAATCCTGTTTTCATCTTCATAAACGATAGAGCCGCCGGGATAAGTGATTATTCTTTCTACCATCCCCGGGAAATCGCCCGGTATCGTTATTTCAACGTCGTTCCCGGTAGTTTCAATTTTTAATGCCCTTCCTAAAAATGTTCCGTCTGGTGTAAATACTTTTTTCATGTTTATGCCTCCCTTGCAATTTCTACTTTGTCAATGTTTCCGGCTTCCACTTCTTCCAGGATGTCTTTCAGCTCATCCAGAATATCCCCTTCCCTTGGTGTCTCGAATGTATAATTGTCGTTGCACTCTTTTCCTTCAATCTTGATTCTATAGATCATGTTTTTGTCCTCCCTGTAATTTGTTTTCCTGTTCTTTATGATTATATTATAACTGATATTGATTATATTGTCAATACTTTTATAATCATTTTAATTATTTTTCTTTCACTTGATTATATTATAATTTTATGTTATTATCCTATTGAGGTGATAACATGAGCGCAAGTAAACAAATTAAACAGGCAATGTTAGAAAAATATCAAAATTTCTGACTTAGCCGAAAAGATCAACATGAAACCACAGCCTTTAAGCAATAAGCTCTACCGCGACACCATGAGCTATTCGGACGTTGAAAAATAGCAGATGCTCTTGGCTGCGACGTCAAAATTGTTGATCGGGAGACTGGGAAAACATTTTAATTTTCCAGACAACAAAAAGGAAGATGCTCTTTTGTCATCTTCCTTTTACATTTATTGCTTATTCTATTTTTCTTTCTCTTTTCCTTATTTCCAGGACATCTGCAGCTCTCTTTTTGCGCAACACAATCCGAAAGATACAAATTTATCAACGTCTGATATGGAATCCCGGAACTCTCCGACTGCGCTTTAAAATAATCGATCACATCCCCATCAAGATTTATTGTTACCTGTTTTTAATCCTCTTTGAATACGGGTTTTCCTCGGATTCAAATTCTTAATATCGTATTCTTCTCGCATTTCTACCACCCTTCCTGATATATCTTTTTCTCACTCTTTGTTGCTTCTCTTGCAGAAATTAAACGAATAACATTATCATCATCACGATAACAATGACTTACAATGCATATTTTCGTTGATTTAATTGCGCCAATGATGAGAAATCTGTCTTCATAAAGCGAATGGTCTGGATCATCAAACAGGATAGCGTTTTCGTCTCCAAAGACTTCTACTGCTTCCTCGAAAGATAAGCCATGCTTTTTCTTATTAATTTTATTCTTATTTTCATCCCATTCAAATCTTATGTTTTTCATAATTATATTATAATTATTTTATAATTATTTGTCAAGCTAATTTTCAAAACTTGATAAATAATTTTCCCTTTCAAATTTTTGTTGCGACGTCGCAATTATTCTACTTTATTCGGCGCCATGAACCGATTATAAAACTCTGTCAATGCTCCAGGCTCTTTACTGTTTCCGATCCCGTGCTCCTGGACATATTGTTTCATTTCAAGAATCGTTTCATGCGGGATTAAAAACTCATCTTCCGGCGTGTCGTTTTTCAAATTATCAAATGCCTTCTGCAGTGCAGAGTGATAATCCGCATCTGTCATCCAGATAGAATTTTCTTCCAATCCGCCATGTTCATGATCCAAGTTAAAATATTTTTCACTGATAAACCTGGTCTTTCCTTCCGGTTTTACTTTTACCGGTGTGGTATCGGTCACATGCACCATGATCTGTTTCACATAAGTGTTTCCCACATGGTCTACCACGGTTAAATTCTCGGATGTGGCAAAGTCATGCTGCAGATTTGTAAATTCTTCTGCCTGGTAGTCCGGGATCGTAAAGGATGTGCAAACCTCCGGATCACTCGGTGCCGGATTGGTTCCCGGTAAAATTGGACTTCCATCTTCCCGGTCGGTTGCCGTTGCATGGCTTAAGATTTCTTCTTCCGTGATAAAACCACTCTGTGCCTGCTCTAAGGTATAATAGAGATCCTGTGCCTGAATCCACGGGCAGTCGTCCCAGACAGCATAAAGTGTGATCTCTCCACCATCTTCTGCCACAAGGTTCCGAACGATATCTCCGGCTTTCCACTGTGGGATAATGGTGTCTTTGCCATCTTCTAAGGACCAGCCCATAAATACGGATGCGTAGACTTTTTTCTTTGGCTCCTCGGCTTTCTTATTTTCCTCGATATCTTCTTCCTCTAAGTCATTGAAAGCATCGATATCTTCGGCATCATCTTTATTCTCTTTTGTCACGGCAACTTTTTCATTCTGATCCGTATCGTCTGTTACATCAGGATTGTCTGTATCATCTGATTCATCAGAATTATCTGCAGTTTCTGCCTCGTCTGATTCATCAGAGTTGTCTGCAGTTTCTGCATTGCCTGCTTCATTCATGGAATTCTGTGCGTCTGCATCTGAATTACCTGCATCCGAATCATCTCCATTGTTTTCGGAATCCTCATTCTCTGAATTACCGGCACCCTCTGGGTCTTCCGCATTATCCGGATCTTCGGTATCCTCCATATCTTCCGTTTCTTCCTCTTCATATCCATCCATCATTGCCTTTGGAATCACTCCGGCAATCACATCCTCTGTCACGTTTTGTCCATCCAGTGTATATTTCACATAGGCTGCTGTTCCGTCTGCATTCCATACATCCGGCAGCGTTACATCGGTATCATACGTTGCTTCAATATCATCGATATGTCCGGCTCCACCGTTCGGATCAAAATGGATCGTATATTTATTTGCCTCTGCACTGGCTGTCATCGTGACATTTCCGGCCGGCATTGTAAATACAAACTTCTTAGCATCCACGGTCTGCTCCCCACCGGATCTGCCTTTATAATTTCCTTTCCAGTTTAACCAGTGATAGCCTTCTTTTACTGCCGCATCGATGGTGACGCTCTGTCCATAGCGGTACGATCCGCCTCCGGTCGTCTTTTCAATGCCGATTCCGGCATTTAATGTTACATTATATAGATGTCTTTCATAATAATAATCAATGACCATCTTTCCATCTGCAGTTACCGCTTTCGTCTGTGTTTTCGGGCTGTCAAAACCGGTGTATGTCTTTACTGCAGGCGTAACCTTGCTTCCGATCTGTGCTTTTTTCGTCTCTGTTTCGGCAAGTTCGTAATTTTTATCATCATGTGTGGAAGCAATGCCGGTTGTTTTCTGTTTCCAGTGATGAACGGTATAAACAGCTTCATCTAACACTCCGGTAAGAGTTAAGGTCATGTTATAAGCAGGCATGCTTCTCTCATAGGCATAGGTTTTATCATTCACATAATCAGATGTAACCTTACAGTTTGTCGAAACACCAGTCTTTTCATTGAGATCCGTCCACATGCTGAACACGCAGCCGGTATTAAAGGTCGGTGTGGAAACAATGTTTGCATTACACGGCAATTCATACGATGCCATGTAATAATCACCAGATACCGTGCTGCTACTGTTTACTGTGCCACCGGCACCAGTGATCGCCGTCCCATTATTAAATACCTGTGTTACAGCTTTATTGACCGTGGTTTTGTCGATCTTGACAGTAAGTACATAGATCGGAACTCCGACTGATTCTTTCGATAATATGTCATCAATGGTAGTCCTCGTTGCAACATTTTGTGATCTCAAATCACCGGACAGCCTAGATCCATTCTTAAACTCTTCCACTCCGGAATTTTTCTCATATGTACAGTCGATACTGTAACTGATATAACTGCCTCTGCTTGGATTTATGAATTTACTATTTTTATAATCGGTTCCCTGCTTTCCCTGTGTATCAACCGCAAATGTTACCGTATGATCTTTTGCATTCCATGTTCCTGTGATCGTGGTTGTTTTATCCGCTTCTTTATTATATACTGTCAATTCCGGTTTCGTATTGGTCGGAGTCAGTGCTTTATCTAATGTGACTACCAGTTTTCCATTGTAATAACCTGTTTTTGTCTGCAGGGTTTTATTGGTGATCTTCTGTGAAACGTTAACTGTGGTAGGGCTCTTTACCGTTGTGACCTGATTTCCTTCTGCAAAGTTATCCGAAATATCTACCGCAATACCGTTACAAACATGGTAACCCAGTGTGTTTCATCCCCTGTATTGGTCTGCAGCGTGTATTTATTATTTGCATAGGCAGGCTGTGTACTCTCTTTGGGAATTGTAAAATCAATCAAATCTCCCCTTGTCGTCGTTACTTTATCGTACAGTGACTTCCATTAATCGATAAATATGGACTCACTTCCTTTGACAGTCCGAAAATCCGTTTGTTTTTATTAAACTTTTCAGTTTCTTCCTGTGCATACAGATTCAGTTTGGTCAGATTAACTGCCGTGTTCCCACTATACACAAAAATCGTCAGATATTGTCCAGTTAACGGCTCTTTATCATTTGCCTTATATGCCTTTGACTTTATACTCGTAAGCATTCCGGTCTTGATATCTTTCTCTACCCATTCTCCATCGTGTTTTGAAACATCATCAATATTAAAATCCGCAGACATTCTAAGACGTACTGCTCTCATCGGAACCGTTATATCACAGTTTTCCACAACGATCAGCTGCCATCCTCCGGCGCCCTCACCGCCACCGATATGTTCATAATACGGAATGTTAAATACCGAATACGTTCCGTAGATCTTGCTGCTTTTATTAATGATATCCGTCACATCCGCATACATGTTTACGAAGGTGTACTGTTGCCTCACTCCTTCCTCTTTGTTTTGGTTTTTATAATCAATTGACCTGTTATCATAAGTTGCATACTGTGCCTTTATCAGTTTTGCCGTTCCATCCGGCATCACAAAAGCGATTTCTGATTTTGCAAGTGCTTTCGCATCCTTTGTTGACCTGTCTACACTTGTTCTTGCCTGCCATACCAAATATGCAGCCCGTACTGTTCCATCCCCACCTGACGATTTTGTCAGCTTTGCAGATCTGTTGTTTTTGATCTTCTTTCCAATCACGGAGTTGTCTGCTTTTTTCAATACCGTTTCTGCAGCTTTATATTGGTCTGCTTTTCTGTCATAGGTGTTATAGTTTGTAACAACATCATTAGACCATGTATCATAGTTCGTATTTCCGGTATAGTTGATATTCAACCGTCCATACAGCGGTTGTCCTGCCCCCGCCTGTGAATCCGTCATATAGGCTTCTCCTGCTTCTTCTACCGTGATCGCTTTTATGTTCTGTGGGATCATGGTGATCAGAACCATTACTGCACAGAGCAGTAAAAATCTGCTTAGTTTCAATATTTTTTCTTTCATAGATCTCCTTTCGACTTTCCGTCCTGTGTATTTATATTTTCATTTTGAAAATACCGTGGTAAATAAAAAATGAACTGCAAGGTAATCAGAGATTCCAAGCAGTTCATTTTCTGGCTATCAAAATTAATTTTGATAGTTTTCATACTTATTCAATTTTCCTTGCTGTTTAAAGTTTGGTTACAAAACCATTTTTTTCAGCATCTTCATCCATGTCTTTTCCTGTTACGCAACCCGTAACATACTTACTAAAAGAAGTTGTGTTGTCGCTTACCGTCACTTTCCACGAATAGCTCCAACGTCCATCCGCTGTTTTTAAAGTGATAACAGTTGATCCTCTCCCAATAACCTCAAGACGTTCATCTTCCGTTACTCTTAATACATTTTCATTGCTACTGGTCATGATAATCTTATTATTGCCTGCAATAGTATAATCATAATCACTTGATGCTGCTACCTTTTTATCTGCGGAGAAAAATTCTGTTGCAAAAGGCATACTTCTATTTTCAATCGTTCCATCCTCATGTTTCTTCACATAGTACTTGATATTATCATACATATCAAATCCCACTGCCAGTACCATGTCATTTTTCTTGACAGTTACATTATAAGCAGCTTTGACTTTCTTATTGGCTTTGGATGTAACTGTGATCGTTGCGGTTCCTACCTTTTTTGGTGTAACAAAACCGGTAGAAGATACAGCAGCAACACTTGTGTTGCTGGACTTATAGGAAACAGCACTGTTCTTTACGCCGGTGATCCGTTTTACTTTGATCTGTGCCTGTCCGTATTTTTCTTTCTGTGCTAAAATCTGCTCTCCGATAAACTGATCCATGCTTTTATATGCATTTCCATAGTACTCAAGAACTTCTTCATAAAATTTAAGCGTCTCTGCATCACCACAATGATTATAAATCTTATTAAAAGATTTTTCCGGGTACAGAACCACGTTATCTTCTTCGAGGACGATCTTACCTTTTCCTTTTTCGGAATAGTCCGTATCAATCATATCCGCCGTTTTTACGGTTACCTTAAACACAGCTTTTACTTTCTTGTTGATTAGGGAAGTTACGGTGATCGTTGCCTTTCCTGCTTTCTTGCCGGTTACTTTTCCTTTGGATGATACCGTCGCAACTTTTTTGTCACTGGAAGAAAAGGCAATGTTCTTATTGCTGATCCCTTTAAAGGATTTTACTTTGATAGTGGTTGTCTTTCCGACAACGATGGATGCTTTTTTCTCTTTTAAAGTGATCTTTGCTTTCTGCTTTCCTTTGCTTACAGTCAGACTCAATGTTCCTTTTACCTTGGAATCATAGATGGATGTCACAGTGATCTTACATTTTCCTTTTTTCTTTACTGTCACAACACCCTTTGCATTTACTGTTGCAATGCTGGTGTTCGAGGATTTGTATTTCAGTTCACCGGATTTGATACCGTCTTTACTGTTTTTTGATCCTACTACCACTCCATTTTTAAACATGGCAACCGGAACAATCGTGAACTTCTCTCCTGCATAAACAGTTTTCTTTTTCATGCAGTGATAATGATTGTATGTCCCATTGTTTTTGGAAACATTACAGCAGCCTTCATTTGCTTTATGCCATTTGGCATCATCCGATGTTGCAAACACGATCTGATTTTTCGGCTTATCTTCGCCATAGTAATCCAGATATGCTGCCTGCTTTGCCGATACCTCTTCCGGCTGCGGTACTACAACGCTGCTGATGCACATGATAAGTGCCAGCGTGAGCACGACTGCTTTTTTCCATCCTTTTTCTTTTCTCTTCATAACTGCCTCCTGTTTATTTCTTAACATTGTTTCATGTTGTTTTCTTTGTTATTCTTATACTTATAGTATACACCTTTTTCTCTTAAATTCCAAGGCAGTGAACAATAAAAATTGCCACTGCCGTAAATAAAAATACTTCCACAAATATAAATGTTCCCATCCCAATAATCAGGATATTTAACATCCTGTTTTTTCTTATCTTTTTCATCTTTTTCCTTAATTCCAGACTGCATAATAAGATGCATCCTGTGTCATCGTCATATTCTGATCCAGAGCATTTCCCTCTGCATCTGCCCATCCTGTAAATGTTTTTCCTTCTACCACCGGATCTTTAGGAACCGGAACCATATCATCTGCATGAACTGTATAGCACTTATAACATTCTGTATCTGTGTTCGTCAGATAATAACTTACCTGATACGTTTCCAAAGCTTCTTCCTGAAGTTTATTTACAACCGCTGTCCTGTCATATGACACGGTTCCCGGTTTTCCATTCGGGTGTTTAAATTCCTCTGTCACACTTACGGATAACAACTGCTTCTCTTTATCCGCTGCATTTACTTTTAACCGGATATTCGAATCAGAATCAATCGCATATGCAAGCGTTTCTAAAAAATCAGCTTCCAGCTGATTCTTATCTGCAATATCATATTTCTTTGTCAGCAGATTTTCCGCTGTCTCTTCTGCAGCAGACGGTAAATTGCTTTTTAATTCCATGCTCCGGTTCATTCTTCCCGATACCGCCATGATCGTTAAAAAGATCACTCCGGCAATACAGGTTGTGACAATCGCCCTGATGATTAATTTCATATGACCTTTCCTTTCTACATGACCGGAACACGGATTACTGCGGTTGTTTTCCGGTTGCCGGAATCCATAGCCTTTACCGTAAAAGAATAAATCCCTGCAGTGTGAAACGTGATCGTTCCAGCTACCGCATCCATCTGATCAGGCAATTCATTTCCATCAGAATCACAGAATTTTAAAAGCTTTACCGCAAGCTCCTGTCCGTTATAATCGTGCGCTTTTACATAATCTGCTACATTCACTGTTCCCGGTGCAAGACTGCCACTTCCATGGTATTCAATCACCGGTGCATCTTTTGCGATTTCTGTCTGATACGCACCATAGTCTGTATAAGCATTGTAATCAGTCCCATCCGTATTCATATGCGCTGCTATGATTTTTACGATTCCACGGTTTCCATCCGAATCTGTTACTGCAGAAAATATAATCGTAAGGATGCATATCGTTACCGCAACAGTGACCAGCAGACCGCCGTGTTCTTTCATGATCTCTTTCATGTCATTCTCCTAACCACACAAACCGTTAAAAAATGTCTCTATCATCTGTTTAAAATATCCGGCATATACACCATATGCCATGGCAAGTGCTATGACGGACACCGCTCCGGTCTGTACGCTTCCTCCAAGTTCTTTTACAATCTCTTCCATTTCATACACCATCCTTAAAATGCTGTTGCAGCCATATATACGCTGATCATAAACGTGAGAACCGCCAACGCCGGAACCGACTCTAAGATCATTTCACCAATCTGTTCTATAAACTCTTCCATTACCGCGCGATCCCCCTTGTCATATGCGTTTTCTCAATGCCAAAAACCGGCATCTTATAATCATAAGACAGTATTACATCTGCTGATACTGTCTCCCCCTCTGCATTCGCAGAAGGCGTTACGGTCAGTGTATACCCTGCTGACTGCGCCTGCGAAATACAGCTGCTTATCACATCCCGGTTAAAATCACTGTTTTCAATTTCTGCTATCACATCCGCTTTGTATTCCTTTGCCGCTGCCGTCTGTGCTGATGCAGTTAATAATGCGGCTGCACCAAATACACAGAGCAGATAAAAAAACAATGTTGTAAATGCACTGATTATATTTTTCATCTACATCCCTCCCGCCTCTGACAGCATTTCAAATAAAAACATCATGCCAACGACCAGATCTCCCAGCAACTTGATGGATGCACCAAAAACCGGATACGAATATAACATCTTAACCTGGAAAGCCGAACTTTTATTCCGGCGTTCTGCAGCACGGTTTCTCATTTCCTGGACCTGTACTAAAAGGTTCTGGATCTGCACCTTTGCATCTCCGGTACCGGATTCTGAAATCGCATACAGCATTTTCATGCAGCTGGTTGTTTCCGGAATATCGAAATTTTTACAAAAATCTGTGTAGGAACTCAATGCTTTCGGCTGTTCTTTCAAACGCTGCAGTAATGCATTTATTTCCGGAACCAGGATCTTTGGTGCACCATCTAACGATTTCGCGATTGAAACCTGCACATTGCTGTGCTGCATTAATAATGCCATCTGCATCAGCCACTCCGGGAATGCCGCATAAAGTTCTTCAGATACTACACGTCTTGCAATATTCCTGCCAAATCTATGCTGCTGTGACATGGCTTTTTCATAGCAGCGCAGCACATATTCTTCGTCCCTGCCGCTTTCTTCTTTTAACCAGTTCCTGGTCAATGTCTTTTCTGATCTTGCATATACATAGATCATCCATAAAAGAAGTCCAAAAGATGTGACCTGTACCAGACCTGTTGTAAGCACATTGTAAGGGGCTTCCATGTTAAGGATACCCGGAAGTGCATTTAACATATATAAAGTTCCGGCACATAAGGCTGTAGCCACAACAATGGATACCACATTGTTTGTATGTGCTTTTTTCTTTTCTCCCTGAAGCAGGTAACCTCTGCGTTTCCATAATTCCACATCATTTAATAGCAGGGAAATGGAATCATCCGCCTCTCCACCATATTCCTCTGCACTGATCAAAAGTTCATGCAGTGTTTTTATCTTGCGGCACTCGTATTCTTTTTCCACGATGTCTAAGGATTCCCTTAAAACACTTTTTTCACTGTAGGAATGTCCCGCTTCAAGATGTCCGATTGATTCATCCATAATATCCCGCATATGTCCCGGTTCAAATGTCTCTCTTGCCTCTTTTAAGGCAGATAATACTTTTCCTGTTTTTTGGAACGCATATAACATCTGCTCCACGTAAGTGGCAGCATCTGCAAAACGTTTCTGTTCATACATTTTTTTATAAGTGTCAAGGATAAATGCCGGAAGTGCCAAAAACATGGCGATCAGCACAATGACAAGCAGTTTCCATTTCAGTTGAAACAGTAAGCCGATCACTCCCATTCCGGCAATACATGCACCAATGACAAATAAATGCGTTTTCCAGGAAAAATGATATCCGTATGTATAAACCTCTTTTGCAAGGTTTCCCGGATTTAAAAGCAACAGATTTTTCGCCACACGGTTTTCTTTTTTGATCTGCTTTCTCTCTTTTTTCTCTTTTATCCGTGTCTTTTTCAATCCTGCCACTATCTGCCCTCCTTCCGGTATCTGTAAAAACTTTCACAAAAGAACGGTTCTTGTATTCCAGCACGTTCTAATTTCAAAAGAATGTCTTTCGGTATCTCCTCTGAAACAAGTTCCCCATCCTCTACCAGCATATAAATTCTGTTTTCATGATCTTCCCTGGCATAAAAACAAAGCTGATCTAAATATCTTCTGATCTCTCCATCCTGTGTATTTTCTTTCCGGATCAGAAGTCCAAGATTTACATAACGGTAAATCCTGTTTTCCATACGTCTCGCATCATTTACATTATTCATCATGCTCTGGATACGGTCTGGCAGCTTCTTCACATCATCCAGATGGATCGTTGTAAATCCATTGACACCAGTACTCCACTGTTCCAACAGTGATGTCACTTCCGTTGACCTTGCCTCTGACAAAACCAGATAAGCCGGATTCTGTCTTAAACACGCCTTGATCGCATCCGTATAGGAAAAGTTATCCTTTACACGAAGCTCTACGGCATCCGCTCCGGCATTAATTTCCGGATAATGGATTTCTAAAGAATCCTCGATCGTGATCACACGGCTTTCTTTCGGAATAAACTGCATAAAAAACTTTGCTGTTTCCGTTTTTCCAGCTCCGGGTTCCCCGCCAAATACAAAGTTCATACCCGCTCTCACACAGTTTAAAAGCAGATGCAGCACCTTTTCTTCACAAAAACCGCTGTTTAACATCCCGTTAATCGTATTACGCACCAGACACGGAGATCTGCGGATACAGACGCTTGTCCCGGTTGCCGCCACAGAATCATGAATGATACTGATACGAAGTTCTTTCGTATCTGCCTCTAACACCTTATTTGCATTGTTAAACTGTGCATCCACACAATTTGCAATGTTATGTGTAAAGGCATCTAAAAAGTTTTCTGTAACTTTTTCTTCCGCTTCTTTTGCTCTGTACTTACCCTTTTTAAGATCCGTGATCCACAGGGCAGAACCGTTATAATCCACATCCGTAACATCCGGCTGCATTAAAAAATCCCAGAACACACCAAACTGTTCCGGGCTTGGTTCAAACATTTCACTCAAATTTAATTTTCCCTCCTTTTAAAAGGTACAGGCAGCATGTAAATGTCAAAGACCAACTGAACATTTGCTGCCGCCTGTTTTTTACTCCAGCCACTTTACTTATCAGCCTAATGCATTCATCTTTGTAAAGAAATTCGTGAATGCTGTTTTGAACTGCTCCAAAGCAATTCCGCCTTCCGTTGGATTGCAAATGAACAAGATCAATACTGTAATTGCAATAATCACTGCACCTCTTTTTACTGCACCACCATATTCTTTCATAAACTCTTCCATGGGAATCTTCCTCCTTTCATCGTTACTCGATTCTCCTGCAGGTGAAATCTGTATGGGATTAATTAATCCCTTATAAACACAGGAATGCTTTATCACATCGTTGTTCCTTCCAAAAGGTTATATATCAATTCATAGCGGCACATAACAAGGAAAGGAATTGTCTCTTTCAGACTGCAATATACGGAAAAATTTTTTCTTGCTTCCTGAAATGCACAATCAATTTTGTACTGTGGCAGATTTGATCTTTCTGCATGTCTTCTCCAGGCATTATATTCTTCCTGGAGCGATCCGTTTTGTTCTTCAAATATTTTCAGATCATCCATCATACTTACTCCTGCTACACCTCTTCGTATTTTTTCATAGCATCTTTCATAAAAAAGCATAATTTCAAATGGTATTCTGTTTTTTAAATGGCACCATATAGAAAACGTACTTCTTGTTTCCTCAAAAATGCAGTCTGTTTCGTAAGGCGTTTTACCTTCTCTTTCTGCTTTCTGCCGCCACACTACATATTTTTCCCACACATCTCCATTTTCCAATTCAAAACGCTTTACCCGATTTTCTTCTACGTCTTCCCATTTTTGCATCCTGCTGGTCAGCGATGCTTTATTTTCCATCGTATTATAAATTTCAAACAGTTCCGGGTATTTCATTACCAGCCATAAATGCGCCTTTTCAATTCTTTCACTTTCAAAAGTACCTTTTAAAATACATTTAAAAACATAGTCTGTCAGGAAATGCGAAATTTCTATGGTAAACCCTGGATCATGTATATTTCCATTGCATATTGCAGATATAAAATATTCCTGCTTTATCAGAAGTGCCGTTGCATGATCTATTAATATTCTTCTATTTCTGTCAGCAGCCCGTTGCACTTTCTTGACTTTATAGCAATAAATAAATAGAATAGTTATTGATACTATGTATATAATTGTAACTACTAACAAAAGAGTCATCACCTCGTAACATTCCAACAATATATAATCTTCCTGTGCTTATAAGGGACAAATTTGCGTCCCTTATTTTCTTTTGGCAGCGTTCTATAACCGCACACTGCCGAGAGCCTGTCAGCCCCGTCACGGTCTTCTCCCCTTTCTTTCGTGACTGTTACGTTTTATCCCCGTCAATGGGGCTTTCTGAAAGTCCTGAATTTCATACTTCCACCCGCACAAGTCCATTCAGTTATCAAGGTTCCATAAAAATTAATAAAGGGAAACGTCTGTTCAGATTGAACTTTTCTTAGAAATGCCGTAGAATAAATTTGTTGTTTTGGTGGCATTTCTAAGAATGTTTCAACTTGTGATTGCCGTCACAGGGCTTCTTTTTCTGATTCCCGTTTCCAGGAACCGATCGTCTGCATTGCTTTGATGCTACGGTCGTGGAGCTGCCGTGCAGACAGGTTGTTATTTCTTGTTCATGTTTTTAAATGCTCTTTTAACACTGTCATATTTGTTTTACAATCTGCAAAATGACGATATCCAGAATCAAGAGATAATATTCTTCTGTTTCATTCTCTTTTTACTCCATTCTGAATAATAAGGATAATTCTTTACCACGATTACATAGCCATCCGGCAGATCATAGCGATAAAATGTTTCTTCTGTGTACTCATTTCTACACCAAATGTTCCAGGACTTATAACTGTTTATAAAGTCTTCTCTCTGTGTCATGTTCTTCATAATCGGAAGTTCCAGCTGCGTTATAACAGGTTCTTTATCCTCTATCCATCCGCATCTTCCATTACAGTCTTCCTTACAGTCAGCACAGCATTCTACTGTTTCATTACAGCCGCAGCACGCACAGGTTCCATTTGGATTTTTGCCTGTAATACAGCCTCTTTCATACGGCGGTACCTTTTTCTCCGGCGTTGGTTGCGACGTCGCAACAGACTTTTTTTTTCGATGTCTGCTCTTTTAACGACTTTTTATAATTTCTGATCTGCGATACTGTCATATCAGAAGTAACTCTGCGGCGTTCCTGTTCCTTTAACGGAAGCATTTCTACTAACTGAGAGTAGGAATATTTTTCATATCTGTCATCGATCCACATCTTTCTGGAATCCGCATCATCTTTTGAACAAAATTCATTCCATACCGAGATCACACGCGATACTGCAGATTTATCCATATGAAAGTTCTTTTCAATACACTCATAGAAATTGTCGTATCCTAATTCTTCATGGTATCCGCACAGCTCCATCTCATGAAGATGAAACCCTAAACTTATGTATCTTTTTTTGACATCCGCTATGTCCTGTTTCACATAGTTAAATGAAGCAACTGCAAGTTCATTTACTTCATCCCCGCAATAATCAGCGCCAAATACTATGCCTGTTGTTAAATCCATATCATCACCGCCCATAATTCGTATTCATCCCATGTCTACAAAAACACATACAATGTAAACAATATCATATCAGCAATAATTGCTGCTCCTATCGCCACGCGCCCATCTTTACTAATCAAACCAGCAATAATTCCAATAACAAAATTAACAATTATTGCCATGATCGTAATAGTTAAAATACTCATCTCATCACCCATCTCCGACAACCATGTGATCACAACTACAGTTACCACACCGTAATGACCAGCTTCCTTCCTACCACCAGCCTATGTTCCAGGATCTTGCAAATTCGACTGCCTCAACTTCTTCTTTTGGAATCGTGTATGTTTTGTCCTGGTACCTAAATCTGTAATATTCTCTATGATTTTCTATGTGTCTTATAAAGAAAACTGACGACATGCTTTTATACAACTGGTCAGAATACAAAATCAATTCAACATCCTTGCAGCTACGCAATTTAAACAATATCTGATATTTGTATTTCTGTCCCGCATTTTGCTCTGACAAACCACGTACAGATAAAATAACTGGCCAACCAGGCAATACTATTGGATACACGATAATTACAAACACGATGCTTACTGCAATAATAATAAATTCTCTCATATAAAGAAGTTCCTCCCATGTCTATAGGGAACGACACAAATCAAGCAATGCAAGATTAACAATAAGTAATGCTCCTACCGCTACAACTTCTACATGTCCAATGACAGCGCTGGCTATTAAACAAAGACTTAATACTCCGATCATCAGACCAACAATCAATATTACCGTTAAGCAAACTAAACAAGCTAAACGCTTCATTTTACTCTCTCCTCTCCGACAGCCATGTGATCACAGCCGCTGTTACCACATCCTCCGGTTCCCATGAATCGGATATCTCTCGTTCTGTTCCCTGGAGCTGTTCACGTTCCCATCCGGATAATTGTTTTGCAGCATTTTGAAGTTCTTCATAAATAGGTTCCGGAATGGAGATTGTAATCTCACGTTTGTTGTCCCGATCCATGTTGTCACCTGCTTTCTAATATCATTGACACTTACTCAACCTTTTTCTTCTCTTTGACTGCGTCTTTCTTTTTAAATAAATACGCATATTCACCATTTTTCCCATCCCGAAACATCCTTGCCACATCCTCTGTACTCTTTCCAAATAAAGCCCAAATCAGTTGATCGGAAGTTACGGGATTCTCTTCATCAAAGACAATGTTGTTCATAAATTTTGCCTCCTTTAGTCTGGAATATCCTTGTATTTAATATTAATACTGATTCCAACCATATCTGCTAACTTATAAAGTTCTCCCAATTTGATACTGGTAGGATTCTGCAGCTTATTTCGTAAAGTCCGTTCCGACATCCCGGCTTTCCTGCTTGCAATATCTGTTGACATATTATTGCGACGCAAACCACCTACAATCATTCCAGCAACAAAGTCACAACGCGCACTTTCCTTGTCTTCACACAGTTTTGTCTTTGGCAATACAAACACCCCTTTCCGCTATTGCGACGTCGCAATTATTTTTTCTCAAAATCTCGTTGAATCATACGCTAATTTAGCTTATAATCAGTATTAAATATTAAGTTTAACTATCACATTTTTATATTAGAACTGTAGAACCTATTTGTCAATATATTTTTAGGTCTTTTTGTTCTATTTTTGGAGGAATTATGTTTTTAAGAGACACAAAAACCACTCACATCGCTCAAAATCTCAAAGAATATCGTATATCTCACAACCTAAAACAAACTGAAATGGCTGACCTATTAAAAATGAATTATCAAAATTATTCCAAAATGGAACGCGGCGTATATCAGCCTTCTCTTGACAAGCTTCTAGAAATTTGCGATATTCTTATGCTTACCCCCAACGATCTTTTACAAGAAGGACGCAGTTTTGATGAATATAAACAGGAATATATAGAAAAATTCGATAATGAACTGCTCCAATTTCTCGATATAGTACACATTATTGAAGAAGAACGTGCAAAGGCAGATTTTGCTCACGCTACAGGCAATTACAAAGCTGAAAGTCTATCCCTAGACATTATTTTTCATGCTCTGGTTAAAACCGATGATGAAAACATCAATTATAGAAAAATGATAGACACCCTCTACTACGATTACATCAATTCTTATATCCGCAAATTTTCCGATAAAACTCACAAAGAATTGTATCAAAAAATTTTAGAAAAAAATTTTTAACTATTTTCAGTTTTTCAACAAATCATTCGGTGCAACATGAAGTTTTTCACAAACTTCCACAAACTTTTGCAGAGATGGCTTATAACATCCTCTTTCCATTTTGGAATAATTTTGATAATTCATCTCCAGGAAAGCAGCCATCTCTACCTGCTTCTTATGATGTTCCAGTCTATATTTCTTTAAATTTGCAGGAATATTTTTTACTGAATATTTCATAATGTTCTTTCCCTCTCAACCCTACTCTGCGTTATCCTCTAAAAAATAATCAACAGACACGCCAAAATAATCCGCAAGAATTTTAAGCTTATCCGTTTTAGGTTTACTTCTCCCACTTTTCCAATCTGAAAAAGTAGATCTTCTAATTCCTGTATCTATTGCCACACGATAATCTGTAATACCTTTATCGTTTCTCAACTTAACATACTTACTGTACACTTCTTCTCCTTTCCGAATTTTATATTGATTCAAGTTCGGAAATCAGTTATAATATGTTTGCGGACAAATTATAATATAAACAAGTATTCTGTTCTGATTTCCGAACCCTTTTATATATTAAAACGGATTTCAGAATTTGTCAATACCTTTTTGTACTGATTTCAGAACTGCATAAGAAAGGTAAAACGGCATGTATGAAAGATATTGCGAATTAAGAGATTCTCTCGGTTATAGGGATTCAGATGTTGCAAAAGGAACCGGCATAACAAAATCCACTTTTTCAGACTGGAAAAACGGACGCAGTATTCCAAAGGATGAAAAATTAAAAAAAATTGCTTTATTTCTTGACACATCTGTCGACTACTTAAGATATGGAGACCAAGCCCCACAATATTACTTAAATGACGAAACTGCTAAAATGGCACAAGAGATTTTTGATAACAAAGAACTACGAATGCTTTTTGATGCTGCACGAGATGCAGCCCCTGAAGATCTGGAAGCTGCTCACACTATGATTCTTGCCCTAAAGAGAAAAGAACGAAAAAATATTGACGATTAATTACCAGATTCAATTAATATATCTCCCCTGTAGTACTACAAAGGAGCCCCAAAATGTACGAGGTATTTGAACAATTATTACAAAAATTTGGTATTACCGCAGCTGATGTTTGTAAAGCAACTGGAATTAGGCAATCTACAATTTCCAACTGGAAAAGCCGACGCAACTTAATTAGCGGTAAAAACGCTCAACTAATTGCAGATTATTTCAATATATCCGTGGATTATTTAATGTCTGGCGAAGAAAAAGAGGGCGGTGAAAAATATTACTTAAACGATGAAACTGCCAAAATGGCACAAGAGATTTTTGATAACAAAGAACTACGAATGCTTTTTGATGCTGCACGAGATGCAGCCCCTGAAGACCTAGAAGCTGCTCACACTATGATTCTTGCCCTAAAGAGAAAGGAACGAAGGAATATTGACGATTGATTACCAGGTTCAATTAATACATTTTCCCCGTAGTACAACGAAAGAAGCCGTTGTTTTAAACGAAGATGATAGTTACACAATATTTATAGAATCCTCACTATCTCGAGAAGAACAGCGATCTGCTTTTTCTCATGCAATGAAACATATTTTAAATTGCGATTTTCAGCTTAACGATGCTGACCAAATCGAAGTAAATGCACACGACGCGAAAGGAGTTTTTTATGCCTCAGTTCATTGATACGGTTCTTTTCATTTTCATAATCTATTGCATATATAAACGCTTTTCCTTAAAAACCATCATCAGTATATCCGCTTTGCTTGCATTGATGTATTGGATTGGTTCGCATTATCTGCATCTGCCTATGAATCACATCATAAGTCTGATAATTTTCGCTATAGCAATATATACCATTTATTCATTATTTAAAAACAGGCAGCATCCGTCCGATCAAGCAAACTCTCAAAACAGCGTTTTACAGAACAATTCAATGTCTGATGAGCAACAGCTCCAAACTAGCCATCAAGTTCTTCCATCACTTGACAATGAAATTGTTAGCAACGTCATGAATAATCCAGATACATTTTATACACAAGCCTCTTCCATCATGAATTCCAATGAGGCACGTATGTTTTATTACATCAATAAAGCACTGGATCAATTAATTACTAATCCAACCGAACGTTCTTTATTTTACGTTTTCCCACAGGTAAGTCTACATTCTTTTATTAAAATACGCACAGATGATCTGCAAGATCATCCAGAGGAACTTGACACTGCACGTCGACTCTTGCTTAACAAAAACGTGGATTTTATTATTTGTAAATGCCAAAAAAGATATTTTACCACATTAGGGAGTACACACCATAAACAAACCTTTTTTGAATATCAGCCTTTCATAATGATAGAATTAGATGGCACATCACATTTTTCTGAAAAATATTATGGAGAAAAGGCTCTTGCTCAGCAAAAAAAGAGCGATGCATTCAAAAATACATTATCAGATAATTTTATGATACCTCTTATCCGACACGAATTACCAACCAATACAATTCATCGTGAAGATTACCATAAAATATTAGAAGAGCTACACCCCTACTTTCCATAAAACTCTGTCACAACAAAATGATTTTGCCTTTTAATCATTATATAGATTCCAACACATTTTGATAGGTATTTCAATCAAGAGAGGTATTCATCATGCCAAAGAAAAGAAAAGGCGAACTGCCCAGCGGAATATACGAAAAATTTATGATCACTCTGAACTCTGTTTCGATGAACACGGTAATCCTGTGATCGACCCAAAACCGGACGTCAAAGAAAATTAAAAAATACATATCCGTTACCGGCGAAACTGTCGCAGAAGCAAATCAGCTAAAAGCTCAGGTCATGGCAAATAAGCAACTCATGAAACGCCCACTTAATTTAACTCTATACGAAGCTATCGACAAATACATCCAGTCCTCTGATGCTGTGCTCTCCCCTGCAACAATACGCGGTTACCGGACCATACAGCGCAATGCCTTTAAGAGCATTATGTATTGCAAACTCTCGCAGCTTTCCACAGAACTTTTACGCGATGCCGTTAATACTGAATCCAAACGAACCACCGGAAAGAAAAATCCGCGACAGATAAAAGCCAAAACCGTTATTAATGAGTACGGTCTCATTACTGCCGTTATTAATACTTATGCCCCAGCTCTCGACTGTACCGTAAAACTACCGCAGATCGAACACAATCAACACGAGATTTCTACCCCTGATGTGATTTACCAGATTGTAAAAGATACACCTATTGAGCTTCCTGCTCTCCTCGCTATGTGGTTATCACTAACTGAATCAGAAATTCTTGGACTCACAAAATCAAAATCTATCTCTTCTGACGGATGCTACATTACAATAAAAGAAGTTATTGTAAAAGACGAACATAATAACGCCGTCGTAAAAAATAAAGGAAAACAGCCAACCAGGGATCGCACATTGCGCCTGCCTGAATATTTGAAACAGTTAATTGACAAAGTAGAGACGGATCAGCTTGTAACCTTGTCCGGAACAGCGCTATCAAAACGTTTTAACCGTCTTATAACCAAAGCTGGTATTCCACACATGACTTTCCATGATCTTCGGCATGTAAACGCATCCGTCATGGCAGTACTTCGTATTCCGGATAAATACGCCCAGGAACGCGGTGGATGGAAAACTGATCATATTATGAAAAGTACCTATATGCAGACATTTTCCAGTGAACGCGCTGCTATAGATAACCAAATCGATCAATACATGCAAGATACCCTGTTTAAAAATGCTTCCGAACAGAAAAAGGAGCAGAAATATCACCACTGGTTAGAATTATTCGACCTTAAAGATACCAAAACAAATCAAAAACACTTTTTAAAATTTTGCGAGGATAATCATATTAATTTATAAAAAGTATTCCACAAGACACTCCACATTTCTATAAATACATTGATTTTTCAATATTTATAAGATGTTTTCAGCGGGTTCGATTCCCGTTGTCTGCTCTCTTTTATTTTTCATAGAAATTCTTATTTCCCCTTGAGGTACATTGATAATTTAATATATTTACCAAGGGAGCTGTTAGACGGTTCTTGCCATCCGTTCCGAGACCTTGCGGAAGGGACAAGCTATGGTTACATACTCAGACTTATTTACCTTTGTCATCATGCTTTGTGCAATCATTACGCTTGTTAGAGATAATAAGCGCAAAAATAACCGTCCACTCCCCGGCTAAAGGTTGGACGGTTATTCTATAACAAGACATAACGCCGGAACGGATAGGTACAAGCTATCCGACCAGCTCCTTGTTAAGTATATTATATGCATTGAATGCAAAAAAAACCCTATTTCTTTTGCGAAATCTCATACACCTGCACAATTTTCTCCAGATCCTCCACAAGCCCCTCTTTTGACAATACCCGCTTCGCCTGCATGCCGTAGCTTATCGCCGCCTGTACATTTTCCAGACGGTCATCAAAAAACAAACATTCAGATGGATTTAACTCATATTTCTCGCAGAGTGCCGCATAAATCGCCGGATCCGGTTTTGCTTTGTGCACCATATAGGACACGATCAGTCCGTCAATATCATTCATGAAATCCGCGTATTCTGTATGCTTTTTGAATAATTCCTCTGAATAGTTGGATAGCAGATACACCCCGTACCCCTGCTTTTTCAGTTCGTGTACAAGTTCCCAGACTGCAGGTCTTGCTACGGGCATATACTCTCCATGCCCGATAAACCAGCGGATCACCTTTTCATCTGCCGGATATTTTCTACAATAACGCTCAATGATCTCCTGCTGCGGGACGGTTCCCAGATCAAGCAGTCCCCACAATCCTTCCGGATCATCAAACATTTCTGTTCCAATGCGCACTGCTTCTTCCTCTGAAAGCCCGTAATCCATCAGCATATATTTCCACCGGTAGGAGAGTAAAACATCCCCCACATCAAAAATAATATTTTTTATCTGTTCCATAATCTTCCTCGTTTCTATCCTTTTAGGGACAATGCACAGTCATACGATCTCCATCTTCAAACTCTCATTTTTTAATTTCGACTGATTCTAACACAGAACGGATTCCAATGTCAAAAATACCGCATCTGTCCATTGCAAAACAGATGCGGCAGCGTTACTGTTCACTCGCAAGCTTGACACTTGCTGTCAAGCTGTGCGCCAAAGACTATATCATGCCAGATTACAGCCCCATGCATCGAAGATACATTTAAAATGGGCTGTAATCGTTACTGCTCACACAGTATGTGTGAACAGTAACGCGGCAGCCGTCTTATACCTGATTTCCTACAATTTTATAATAACTTCTTGATGTAACTGCAAAGACTGCGAGATAGATCAATCCAAATACCAGTACTGTACCTGCTAAGCACCATGCAAACAGAGTGCCGTTATACAATGCCACCAGTGCAAGCATTTTTTTCAGCATCGGATATGCTGCCGCAAGATGACATGCCGCCGTGACAAGCGGCAGGAAAAATACCGTGCGCACCTGGGAACGGATCGAGGCCTTTACCTCTGCGTTGCTCATTCCGACTTTCTCCATGATGGCAAACCGTTCCTTGTCTTCATAACCTTCGGATATCTGCTTGTAATAAATAATCAGTACCGTGATCATCAAAAACATGCTTCCCAAAAACAGTCCAAGGAAAAACAAACCGCCATTGCTTGACTCATAATCTATGCGGCCCTCCGCTCTTGATACTACATTATACTCCAACCGCATAATCTGTGGATTTGTCTCATCATTCTGCCATTCATTGAGGTGCTCCCGCACAGCATTTGCGCAGGCAATTTTTTCTTCCACAGATCCACTCATATCAAAGTTCATCATATAGGTAAGGTCAACTTTTCGATCTTCCCCATAGGCATCCGTCTCCATATCTGATAACTGCTGACGCATCTTTTCTAATGCAGTTTCATCTTTTACAATTACGATTACAGTACCTCCCACTAATTCCGTCATTGCATCTTTCCCCGGAATTTTCATGGTCTGTTCCACCGGATACTCATCATCACCAATCACAATGCTTTCCAGCTCATACACAGGATCTGCCATTATTGCCACGCTTCCATCTGAAATATCCGGGATTGATTCCTGCATATATTCCTCAAATCCCTGTTTTGTCATAACTTCAAGCATATACATATTGGAAAAATCCATATTAGAACGATCCAGCGCCATAACCTTATTTCCAGACAGCATGACTGCCGCCCCGCATAGATTCCTTTTGATCTGCCTGTTATTACTCTGCCATTTTCTTTTATCACATTTTCAATCTCATCTGTCATCCGGTCAAATGTCCCGGAATCCTGCTGTCCATCCGGATCATAAAACAGTACTTCCAGCTCTGCCGGATACTGTGTTTTAACTCATCTTCAAGTCCGGCGTACATACATACTGTCATAGAAATCACAACCAGTACCATTGTTGACAAAATACAGATATTTGCTAGTCCCACAGCATTCTGTTTCATCCGGTAGATCATGCCGGAAACCGTTGTAAAATGTCTGGTCTGGTAATAATAACGCTTGTTTTCCGAAGTAATTTTAAAATGTGATACTGCCGGCATTAAACAGCCAGTAGGTTCCGATAATAACCAGCATGACTGCAACGAAAAACAGAGTAATCGCCTTTACCGGGTTATCCACAGTGATTGCCATATAATAACCGGCTGCAATACAAACTACTCCAAGCACTGCCTGCAGAATTTTGGTTTTCGGTTCACGTTCTCCCGTACTTCCGCTATGCAGCAATTCCACCGGATTTGAAAGCCGGATCTGCATCAGATTGTAAAGAAGAATACATACATAAATGGCACCAAAAAGTTCTGCGGTATGAAGGCATCCCCATCCTGAAATGTAAAACGGAATTGCTGCATCTAATCCGGTCAGCCGGTACAAAAACATAGTCAGTAATTTCTGGAATACGATACCGAGTATCAGGCCGCCGCCAACTGCGATCAGGAAAGAAAAAACCGTTTCCCATGCCATGATTTTGGCAATATGGATTTTTTCCATTCCAAGAATATTATAGATCCCAAGTTCTTTTTTTCTGCGCTTCATAATAAAGCTGTTCGTATAAAACAAAAAGATACTGACAAACACACCTACGACGATCACTCCAAAGAAAAGAACCATCTGGACACTGGCTCCTCCGCGCATCTTTGAGAGCCCTTCATTCCCCTGGATCGCACACATCGTATAAAACATCATGGCTGACAACATTCCTGCGATCACATAAGGCAGATAAAACTGTCTGCTGTTTTTTAGGTTGCTCCATGCAAGTTTCAGATAAAGTTTATTCATGACGCTCACCACCTGTCGTTAAAATAGTGAGTGTGTCGGATATTTTCGCATAAAGTTCCTCGGTACTCATATCTCCGCGGTACAGCTGATGGAATACTTCTCCATCTTTGATAAACAGCACCCGTTTCGCATGACTTGCTGCCTTGATACTGTGTGTTACCATAAGGATCGTCTGTCCATCCTCATTGATCTGGTTAAATAATGCCAGGATACTGTCGGTTGCCTTCGAATCAAGTGCCCCGGTCGGTTCATCTGCTAAGATCAGCTGTGGATTTGTAATCAGTGCACGCGCCACTGCCACACGCTGTTTTTGCCCACCGGAGATTTCATACGGATATTTTTCCAAAAGTTCTTCAATTCCAAGTTTTTTTGCAAGCGGATATACTTTTGGCTCCATCTGCTCCGGTTTTACACCGGCAAGTACAAGCGGGAGCAGGATATTGTCCTTTAAACAGAACTGATCTAATAAATTAAAATCCTGAAAAACAAATCCGAGATGATCCCGTCTGAATGCAGAGATCTCTTTCTCACGGAGCGTCACAATATTTTTCCCGTTCAAAAGGACTTCTCCCGCAGTCGGCTTATCCAGTGCGGCAAGAATATTGAGGAGCGTCGTTTTTCCAGAGCCGGACTCTCCCATGATCGCCACATACTCGCCTTCCTCCACCGAAAAATTCATCGATTTTAATGCCTCCACCTGGTTTCCTCCAAACCGCGTGGTATATATTTTCTTTAAATTATTTACCTCTAAAAGTGCCATATCAGGTTCCTCCTCGTCTTTTCTACTCTCATATTTTTTCTGCTGCTGTAAGCATCGTTTTTACCGCAGCAATTTTATTTCATTTCCTCAAGGACTGTACCCAGTATAGCAAAACAGGGAAATGTATGCCATCGAACCAGCTTACATTTCCCTGCCGTATCTTACATTCCTGTAAGATTACATTTTTATTCCATTATACATTTTTACCTGAAATAGCCACTTTAACCAATTTTTACAACCGTTCCCACCCCTTCTTTTGAAGTAATGGAAAATGTGTGCCCCAGTTTCTTTAAAATACGGCTGCACAAATACAGACCGATTCCACTCGAATGCTGTCCCTCATGTCCGTTACAGCCGGTATATCCCATCTCACAGATACGCGGCAGATCCTCTGCCCGGATCCCGATTCCGGTATCCTCAATGACAAGGCGAACCGATTTCATGCCGCTGTTCTCCCCATCATCTTCTTTTCTATGAGATGCTTTCTGCACTGGCACCGACATGGTTCCATCCCCATCCTCCAGATAAATTTTAATACCACCTGTTTTTGTATATTTGACCGCATTCGATATCACCTGTTCTATGACAAATGAGAGCCATTTTTTATCGGTGATCACCGTTGTTTCAACCGGCTCATAGCTCAGACTGATTTTTTTTGCAATAAACTGCCTGGCGTATTTTCTCACGGAAGTCCGTATGATCTCATCTAAATCGGTCTCCTCAAATACAAAATCCGTCGTTTCCGAATCAAGACGCTGATACTGCAATGCCATCTCCACATACTGTTCAATCCCAAACAGCTCGGTAAGTTCCTCTGTCATCTGCCCCTCATCATTTTATTCTGAAGCAGAAGCCGCAGTGCTGCGATCGGTGTCTTGACCTGGTGAACCCACATGGCATAATATTCCTGCATATTTTTCTGTCTTGTGGCTGCCCGGCTCTGCGCCCCTGTATATTCATCCGATAATATCCGAAGAAGCTTCTGGTACTCATTTTCCAGCAGGTCTGCATTTTCCGGCATCCCGTCCGTGGAGAGCATGATGGTATGCTCTAACTCCTTTACCTTCTGATAATGCCTGTAATACCTCATCGCATCAAAAGCCAGAAGTATCAGCAGCAGAAACAGTGAAATAAATATTCCATAACCAATTTCTGCGAATGGTATTTTATTGAGCATCATCGTGATGATCATGATCGTTTCACATGCAATGACAATGCACAGCCAGACACCAATTCTTTTTACATAAGAAATAATTCCGCTCATCCGATCTGATACCCGATTCCTTTTCTCGTTACAATAAAATCACAAAGCCCCACTGATTCCAGTTTTTTCCGCAAACGGTTTACATTGACAGAAAGCGTATTTTCATCCACAAAACTGTCACTTTCCCATAATTTTACCATCAGCGTATCTCTTGATACAACTTTCTGTTTATTTTCCATGAGTACCTGCAGGATCTTAAATTCATTTTTCGTCAATTCTATTTTTTCCTGCTCATAAAATAATGCTGCCTCTGTCAGATTCAGCATGGCACCTTTATGCTCTAAAACAGCACTCTGTCCTGTAAAATCATAGGTTCTGCGAAGCATTGCCTGTACCTTTGCAGTCAGCACCCCAAGATCAAATGGTTTTGCGATAAAATCATCTCCGCCCATACTGACTGCCATGACAATATTCATATTATCCGACGCGGACGATACAAAATAACAGGCACTTTTGATACTTTGCGGATCTCACTGCACCAGTGGTAGCCATTGAAAAGGAAGTTTCACATCCATCAGTACAAGCTGCGGATCAAACGCCGCGAACGTACCGGCCACATTGGAAAAATCTTCGGCACAGCATACCTCATAATTCCAACTTTCCAGATGAGTTTTGACACTCCGTGCTATACTTTCGTCATCTTCTACAATCAAAATACGGTACATGGCATTTACCACAGTTCTGCCAGCTCATAAATAAGCTTCTCTGTTTTCTCCCAGCCAAGACAAGGATCTGTAATGGATTTGCCATAGCAGTGCTCTCCAACTTTCTGGTTTCCGTCCTCGATGTAACTCTCGATCATCAGTCCCTTGACCAGCTTATGAATATCTGCCGACATCTTACAGCTATGCAGCACGTCCTTGCTGATTCTGATCTGTTCCTCAAATTTCTTACCGGAATTGGAATGGTTTGCATCCACGATAACTGCTGGATTTGCAAGTGGATTGCTTGACGAATTGGCATCCCATAATGCTCCAGCAGATTCTGCAGATCTTCGTAATGATAATTCGGAATATTTCTTCCGAATTTATCCACATAACCTCTCAAAATTGCATGCGTATATGGATTTCCCTGTGTTTTACTTCCCAGCCGCGGTATAAAAATGTATGGCTGTTCTGTGCAGCAATAATGGAATTCATCATGACTGCAATGTCACCGCCGGTTGGATTTTTCATACCTACCGGAATACCAACACCGCTTGCCGTCAGTCTGTGCTGCTGGTTTTCCACGGAACGTGCACCTACTGCTACATAAGAAAGCAGATCTGACAAATATCTGTGATTTTCCGGATATAACATCTCATCCGCACAGGTAAAACCGGTCTCTTCCACTGCACGTTTATGCATCTGGCGAATCGCTATGATTCCTTTTAACATATCCGTTTCTTTTTCCGGGTCCGGCTGATGCAGCATACCCTTATAACCGATTCCAATCGTTCTTGGTTTGTTCGTGTAAATACGTGGAATCATAAAAATCTTATCTGCAACTTTATCCTGTACTTTGCGAAGTCTTGAAATATAATCAATTACCGCATCCTCGTTGTCCGCAGAGCACGGTCCGATCACCAGAATTAATTTATCTTCTTTTCCCTCAAAGATTGCGCGGATCTCATCATCACGCTCTGCCTTAGTTGCAACAACCTGTGCACTTACCGGATATTCTTCCTTCAATTCTGCCGGTGTCGGAAGTTTCCGTAAGAACTCCATTTCCATTTCCATTTTGTCCTCCGTTTCTGCGCCGTTTTTCTATATCAGTTATCGATATCATCCTGTTAAAAGACATTTTGTTCTCTTTGCGCTGACTTTTTTATTTATATCAATAGATTTGCCTGTAAAACATTGAATCTATTGTGTTCATAATGCGTTTTTCTTTTTCACTTTAAAGCATTGCAGTATGAAGTTCCTTTAAATAATACTTTGTTCTTTGTGATCTGTCAATCCCTTTTGAATAATTTAACAGCTTCTTCCTTAACATAGGAAAACGCAAAAACAGGTATTCCGTTTCCGAAATACCTGTCTAAAATCATATTATGCCGTTTTTAATAAAATACATGGTTTCCAATTACAACACCGGCGCGTCCGGAACTTGCTCTTGAGAAACAGGTTGCACCACCAGTGTTATCAGAACCGCCCAATGCCTGTTGTGCTGCCTGTACGCAGCTGCTCTTTGGTCCGTTTGCTGCGATACTCGCAACCATTCCCTGTCCTGCCGGCGGGAATTGACCGCTCTGGTAAATAACACCAGAAATACTGGATGGATATGCACCGGAACGAAGTCTGTTCATAACAACCGCCCCAACTGCAAGCTGTCCTTCATAACATTCATTTCCTGCTTCACACTGGATCAGTGCTGCAAGAAGTGTCACATCATCATAAGATGCTGAAACTGAAGCATTCTGTACGGTGGATGTCTCTGTAGTCTGCGCAGCCTGTGCCGCTGCCTCTTCCTCAGCTTTCTTTGCTAATGCTGCCTTTTCTTCTTCGATTGTAACTGCCTCGCCAAGTGCAAGTTCTGTCGTAACATAATCTGCACTGACATATGCGGTCTGTCCTTTATATTTTACAGCTACCCAGCCATCTTCTGCCTCAGCATCTGTATCGACCGTCAATGTCGTTCCTTCGGAAACTGCAGTGATAACGGACGCATCCTCGGACGCTTCATTTCTGACACGAAGTCCATTCGTATTGACCTGTGCCTCTGTTTCAACATTTTCCTGTGCATAGGCAAGTGCGTCCTCACCGGATACACAATAATCATTGTTGACATATCCGTCTACATCACCGGATACCACATGAGTCCATGTATCTCCGCTCTCGACAACGTCTGCCACATCACCTTTATATAATTTACCGATAATCTCTGCATCCGCACCGCCAGATGCCCTGACATATAAAAACTCATCAACATCTGCCATCAGACGGTTCTGCCACTCAGCATCTTCTGTATTCTCTGTATTCCCGGCATCCTCAGCATTCTCGATGTTTTCTGTCTCTTCTGTATTCTCGGTCTCAGTGTTTTCTGTATTTTCTATATCTGTTGCGTTTTCTTCAACTGTTTCCTGTATATCTTCTGTAGTACCCGCATCCTGTGCCGTGCCATCTTCCTCTGATTCAATCTGTGCAGATTCCTCTATGGATGCTGCTTCATTCTGTACTACAGATGCATTTTCCAATGTATCTGTATCTTCCACTGCCTGCGCTTCCTCATCTGCTGAAGCAACAAGTATGGTCTGGGAGTGTTCAATCCCTGCTGCTGCCATCTCCACTATATCTGTGTTTATCTGGTTTAACTGTGCAACAACACCTGCTGTCCCATCTGTAGCTAAGTCCGTCCTTGTGTCTGCTACAACCGCTACTGCCTCTGCTGAAACTGTACTGGCTGCATCTGCAATCGCGCACATCACTACCATAGAACCGGCAAGCATGATTCCGCTGATTGCTCTTTTTCTTAAATTCATAGAAAACCTCCATCAGTGTTTACCATCTTATGTAAATAGTATTACACCTTTGTTTCGTTTTATTCATCTTTGTTACAATTATTACGGATTTATTACAATGAGGATTATAGCAAAGCAAACATGAAATGTCAAGCATCTGACATTTTATTCCAAATTTTACGAAAAAACCTCCTCTATAACATCATGGATCACGGTCACGGACTCTGCATTCTGCTTTCCTTTCTCCAGACCTTGCAATACCTGCGTCTGGTGTAAATCAGTGTCTTCCTTCAGCCTTATTTTACCGGTCATTTTTTCATGTTCGTTTTCTGTTCTATCTTCGGTTTCTTTTTGTCTGTTTTGTTTTTCTATTTGCTGCAATCTTTTTTCTATTTCCCTGTTCATCATAAGGTTTTTTCGCTCTGTTTTTTTTATCCTGTGTAATACATAAATCAGAAGGATCAATATCACAATACTGCTTCCCATATAAAACCATTCTGCATATTCTGCCATAAAGGTTCCCATCTGCTCCATGTATACCACCTCTCTTTTCCGGGACTTATCAATAAATTTATGTATTGTCCCTTTTTCTTATTAATTATAGAAAGAACAGAACCATTTGAAAAGGTCTTTCGGCCGTGTTTTGACCGCAACTTCCGACATTTTTCCCTTTCAATTCATTTGCTTTTTATCAATTCTCTCTCTTCCTGTTTTCCATTTTATAAGTCTTTTCTTGACTTTTATGCATAAGGGTATTATAAATAGGGAAGTGCAAAATGTTACAGGAAAGGGATTATTCTATGAAAAATCGTAATGACCGGGGCGGCACTGCAGGACATGTCACACCAAATATCGCATTGATGCCAGCCTTGCGAAATGAAGGTTTTGAAATTTCTTATATAGGTTCCTATGAAGGAATTGAAAAACGGCTGATCGAGGAACAGGGTGTTCCTTACTATGGCATTTCTTCTGGAAAATTAAGACGTTACTTTGATCCTAAGAATTTTTCAGATCCATTTAAAGTATTAAAAGGATATGCGCAGTCGATCCGGCTTTTAAAAAAGATAAAACCGGATGTCGTTTTTCTAAAGGCGGCTTTGTCTCTGTCCCAGTTGTTTTAGCTGCAAAACACTGCAAAGTTCCTGCCATTATACATGAGTCTGATCTGACTCCGGGACTTGCAAACAAGCTTGCCATTCCGAGCGCAACAAAAGTTTGCTGTAATTTTCCTGAAACACTTTCTTATCTTCCGAAAGAAAAGGCAGTACTGACCGGTTCCCCGATTCGTCAGGAACTTTTAACAGGAAATGCCGACTTTGCTTTTTCGCTCTGTCATTTTAAAGATCACAGTAAACAGACAATTCTGATCGTTGGTGGAAGTTCCGGCTCCCGTGTAATAAATACAGCGATCCGCGGCCTGCTTCCTGAACTTTTGAAAAATTATAATGTGATTCATCTCTGTGGAAAAGGTAATCTGGACGATACATTAACTGCGACAGATGGATATGCACAGTTTGAATATGCCAACAAAGAGCTTTCCGATATGTTTGCTCTTGCAGATCTTGTCATTTCCCGCGCAGGTGCAAACGCAATCTGTGAACTTCTTGCGTTGCGCAAGCCTAATATTTTAATTCCTCTTTCCGCCGCTGCCAGCCGTGGAGATCAGATTCTGAATGCAAATTCGTTTCGTTCCCAGGGATTTAGTTATGTGTTAGAGGAAGAAGAACTGTCAAACACAACACTTCTTGAAGCAATTGAACATGTCTTCCACAAAAAGGAAGCATATATTGAGGCAATGGAAAACAGTAACAGCCGTAATTCCATTGATACGATTATCGGACTGATTTTAGACGCATCTAAAAAATGATTTTTAAGATAAGAGGAACGGATATATATTTTTTATATGTCTGTTCCTCTTTCGTTGTATAACGATTGTCAAAAAACTGATTATTCAGCAATCTTTTTACATCTTTAAAGAATCTCTGATCTCCGCCATCTCTTCTGGTGTAAACTCTTCATGATCCCAGATCAGAATATCATTATTTTTTGCATTCTTATAACGAGGGATCAGATGCATGTGAAAATGAAATACTGTCTGTCCAGCAATTTCATGATTATTCTGCACAATATTAAATCCATCGCACTTTAAAACATCCGTCATATGTTTTGCAAGTTTTTTTGCAAGCTGCATTGCATGTCCTGCAGTCTTTTCATCAATCTCATAAATGTCTGCATAATGTTCCTTTGGCAGGATCAATGCATGTCCTTTTGATGCCGGGCTTGCATCCAGAATTACTTTGAACTCATCATCTTCATAAATCGTATTGGACGGAATCTCGCCTCCAATAATTTTACAAAAAATACAATTTGCATCTCTCATTTTATCTATTATCCTCCATTTCCGTGCATCTGCACTTCCTTTTATTTGCGTAATCAACGTATTTGCTGCGACGTCCTGCAGATTTTGTGCATCAATGTGCGAAATTAAACATGGTATCTAACATACGCAGGATCTTAAAGTTTCCTTTCGCAGTCATTTCCCCTGTCATAAATGCTCTCTGAAATGTCATCCGTCCATCTACGATACTGTCCATAACTTCCGGTTTTAATTTTGCATAGACATCAATATTTTCTTCCTGGCCATAGTGAATGGTAAGCTCGCCTTCATTTACTTCCAGAAACAGCGGTTTTTTCCTGCCCTCTATAATAAACAGATATCTTGCCCTAAATTCTGGCTGCGGTGCAAACTGTGCACGAAATGTTTCAATATAAGCCTCTTCATCCTCTTTTTCGGACTTACCAAGCATTCCCTTAAACATCGTTGCAAGTTCTTCGATATCTTCCTTCTGTTTTTTCACATATGTGTCATCCGACACATACTTTGACAACTGCTCACTCTCCTGTGGGGTAAGCTCTAACTGAGGAGTCCTTAATATGGTCTGTTTTACTGCCTGATTGCTGGTTGGAAGACATTTTACTTTCTGCGAGATCGTCCGGTAAAGATTTTCTGCTTTCTTCTCAATCAGAACGGTATAGTCCTTATTCATCTCAAAACTGACAAGATCCTCAACATATCCGCAAAGTCCGGGCATGGCTGTCCACCTAAAATCTCCCATGCACTCTGCAATGTCAGTTCGCCCTCGCGCTCTCCATATGTTGTAGACATGACAATCGGCTGCATATAAGTCGTTTTATCTTTTCCTTATCGCCATACAGCCAGCAGGCATCCAGGAACTGCTGCATGTAGCCGCCTATCCCAAGCCACTCGATGGTGGTCGCAAGAATAATACCATCCGCATCTTTCATCGTTTGCGGAAGCGTTGCGATCTCATTTTATGCTCATAAATATTAATGCGTTCCACTGTCACGCGAAGTTCCTGCAATACTTCTTCCATTTTGTTCAACACATATAATGTAGGATCATCTAACAATCCCCGTCCACCATAATAAATGTTTACTTTCATATTCTACCTCTTCCTGCATGTTCACCAAATACTGTTTTCAGTATATAAAGTTTTATTCTTATAATCAACAATTTTCCACTTTTTGTGGTATAAAATCATCGCCGCAAGAAATCCGGTAAGAATTCCTCCAACATGACACCAGTTATCAATTCCAATTGTGGAAAAACCATAGTACAGACTCAATACCGCCATAAGGATCATTCCTTTTACCGTTAAACCTTTAAATCTGCCCCGATGTCTTATCACTACCCAGATCAAACCGCCAATCGTGCCAAACACCGCACCGGATGCGCCTGCTGATACTGCATAATCTCCGCTGTATAACATCATAAAATAGGATAATAATCCTCCACCAATTCCGGATAACATGTATATTACAAACATTTTAAAATGACCTGCTGCCCGCTCCAGTCTCGATCCAACACAGCAGAATATTACCATATTGTTTACCAGGTGTGGTAAACCAAAATGAATAAACATCGCTGTAAATATCCTCCACCACTGATGATTGATCTGTATGAACTCCGGGTACATTCCGCCATGGGATGCAATATAAAACGGATCCTGCGTATCTCCCAGAATTTCCAGTATCAGATATACGATCACATTTATGGCAGCAATCGCTATCGTAGTATAGGAGAGTCCCTTCAGAGAAAAACCTGGATTTGTACTTCCGGTACTTTTTGATTCGGCTCTGCAATTCTCCAGTGCATTTTTAAGTCCCCAGAAATCCCCCGGCTGATTCTCATAAATGATCAGTCTGCCCTGCTTCATGTCGTAACCCCAGACGTTTTTTTGCATACAGCATAACTGATGCATCATATCCGTATTATTACCAGACAGCAGTGTAAGCAATTCCACATGATAAACCGGATAGCCTTCCGGAAAATCTGCAAGTCTTCCCTGCGGATGATAAAACAGATCCATCACACGTTCCTGCATTACCTGATGCTGTTCTACTGTCAAAGCCTGTGTATCTTCCAGCGATATCATCATTACCACATGAAATCCCTGCTGGTAGTATTTATAAAAAACGCCGATATTTTCCGGCTGTACCCTGCAAAACCGGTAACCTTCTGTAAGTATTGCCTGTTCTATCTCTCTGTTCATATATTTGCCCTCTGATTTAATTATAGCCGTATTTATTGTGCATGTTTTCCACACATAATATGAACTCGCTAAAGTTCATTATAACGTAGCAAAAAAAGATTGCAAATATGTATGTCTTTTTATTTTCTTAAATAAATCTAAACTTTTCGTCCGCAAACATAACCGTTTCCTGCGCCTGAAGGCTCATTTTTACCCTGCAATTCAGTAACTCTCCGCCTACCATGGTCCCATTGGAAGAATTAAGATCCTCTATAAAGTAAACCTCCCCTTTTCTGGTGATCCGCGCATGATGCCTGCTCACTGTTCCACTCGGTATCACACCATCACAATCCAATTCACTTCCTATAATATATGGGGTATGATCTATCGAAAGTTCACTGCAGGTGCCATTTCCTTCATATTTTAGTATTCCATATTCCTTTTTGGGTAGATCAGCAAGTAAAACAGTTGGATTCTGCTGGTGCATGTTAATTTCTGGTTCCGGTTCAAATACAAATGGCTCCACTTTTTTCTCCGGTATTTTTCCCCCTTGTAATAATTTACGGATCCTTCCAAATATGTTCTGCTCTTTTTGCTGCCACAAACGCAGGATCCCTTTTTTCTTATTTTCCACAGGAATCGACATATACTCAGACTCTTCTTCCTTCCACACCGTCTCTGTAATTTTTTCTGGTACATCCTCTGTATATTCAGCCTTTCTCAGTATCTTTTTTATTTCTGCAATACAGTATCCATCCATTCTGGTATATTCAAATAACTCATATGCCGTCTGAACTCCATTCACATTTTTATGGTCTAATTTTGCCAGAAGATACTCTAACAGCTCATGAAATGATTTTCCTATCTCCTTTTCATTTCCAAAATAACAGCAAAAACTGACATTTTCTGTCTGATTGTCAAAAAAAATACTTTCCGGGCGCAGCAGCAATATATCCGGAGATATCAGCAAGCCATCCAGTATCTCCGCCATCGCAACAACCGCCTCACATATTTTAATAAATATCTCATAACTGAGATCGGACAATTCCGCTAACATATCCACTGCCTGTTTTCCTGTTATGTCATACCACAACTGTGTCTGTCCGTTTCTGCTATTATACTCCGGCAATATAAGTTCCCTGGGTCTGTTTCTCCAGAGCATTTCTTTTTCCCATGCTTCTCCTTCTAATGCCGGTGTTAAAATCATATGACTGGCATGAATATTTCTGTAATAACTAAATTGAATACTCAAAATAATTCTCTCACCCTTTCCAGCTCATAAAACAGTTTTACCGCATTTACTGTTTGATCTTTTATAATTCCCCCTGCAAGTGTTCTCGTCTCGTCATACAACTGCAGTCCAAGTTTCATAATAACGAAAAATAATAACATCGCCATTGACATAATGATTGCGGCCTCAATGGTAATGGATGCTTCCCATTCTTTCATTCCATCACCATTACGAACAGATAACCCGCCAGTAAAAAAGGGGCAAATGGAATCCTGTAGGTTCGTCCTTTCCTTCTGATCACCGATAAAAATAAAGATGTTATCCCAGCTAAAAATAGTCCCATAACAAATACCTCCACATTTTTTTCAAATCCCAAAAATATCCCGCTGACCACCAGAATCATTCCATCTGCACGCCCGACACTTCCACCTGACCATAACCCAAAAAACAAGATCATCATTCCAATCCCCATTCCGAGTAAAATCTCTATGATACTCAACTCCATACTATAGAGATGAAATAAGAGTCCTATAATACCTCCGGTCAGTAAAAAATATATATTTATTTTTCTATTTCTGTAATCCTGAAATGCAGATATCGAAAAAAATCCAAGTATTAATGTATTTTGCAGCATTTTCCCATAATCCTCCTGCATTCTTCTAAGTTTCGCATCTACTGCATTTTTTTCTATTTCCCACTTCTGACAGACGTATCATATAAATTGTGCGTTTAATTCCACCACAATTTAAATCATAATGAAATCTGTTTCCCTGATCTGTAATAAACACCGTATTTTTTCCTTTTATTTTTTCCGCGCAGACTTCGCATTCGCGGTATTTTTCTCCATATTTATTTCTTTTATTCTTTATATCTGTATAATTAACAGCTGATATTGATAATTTCAAATATGTACATTCTCTCGATGTATGATATACACTCCCCTTTTCTGCCACATACACCCATATCTCCATATTACCGTTATCTTCCACCCATCCTGTCCACTTACGGCAAATGACATGCTGTCTGATTTTAAGATACGGCTTTCCGGGCAGCCACACCGGCATTTTGACACCATAAGATGCTACAAGATAAATTTTATCCTCCGTGAATTTTGATTTCAAAAGATTAATACCTGCCACTTTATTAACTACATAGTGGTTGATATTGTCACTTTTCTTTATATTTTTCTTGAAAAGTACATTTGCTGCAGCCATCCCAACGATCTTCTCATGATCTTCACCCTCCTGCGCTGCCATAACTGCAAGTTTACGCCCGGTATCATCCAATGCCTTTTGTACATCCATCTGAACCTGCATTACCCGGAAAAACATTAGAATCATTACAAAAAATAATGCCATAACCGGCAAGATAACAGCCGCCTCTAATGTAAATGATCCTTCCAGCCAGAGACATGGCGGTGTCTCCTGACGGCGGCAGGCCTCCGCCTGATGAGAAAGAATATTATTACTTTCCGGGAGAGATCCTTTTTTGTATATTTTATATTTCTTTTTTCCCTTCTCTGTAAGAAACACCGCCATATCCCCTCCTTATTCATTTATGTATGACAGTTTCTGTCTTTTAAAAAACGTATATCCCCCCATTTCCATATCTCCATATAAGCTTCTCTTTGCAAATAACGGCTTAGCTTCAAACCGCAGTTCGCAGATCATATTGTCTATCATATGATCCATTCTGGCATTTTTACCATTCTGCTCCTTTTGCATGGCAAGTTCCATGATATCCATCATACGATATGCCATTTTTTTCTCTTTCATTGCAAATAGCAGCTGTTTTATATACGCCTGATAGGATAAGCCGTTTTTACATTCTCTTGCTTTTCCCTCACCCGTCACTATTTCACCCAGCTTTTTTAGATCCGTGGTCCACTCTGCTGCACTTTTAATGAGTGAAATTTTTCCACCGGAAAGAAGAGTTCGCAGATCAAGTATACTTTCCACATATGCCCACGCTGCCACCACACCAATTTGAACAATCTTGACAACTGCCGGATTCCCGGAAAAACCGGCAAGTGATGTTGCAATCATTAATGTCTGATTTAATTTTTCTCTATCCGCTATAATATGTGCAACATTTGCAGCTTCGCGCATCCGCATCAGACGTTCTATGGATGATTCCAGGTTTTTCTTATCCGTATCTTTACCACACAGGATATATTCCATCTCATAAGTTAGATCTCCTTTTCCCGGCTCTGTATAATCCGAAAAATGTTTTCCAATATATTCCAGTACCATGACACGATCAGATACATTCATTTTTTCTGCCTTTTTCATATCATACCGCCCAGTTTCACACTGTCTGTTCGAAACCATATCTTTTGCTTCAACTGCTTTCGCCGATAAAGACGACATATCTGATACCGTCATTCCAAGGAGCGCATTCTGTTTTAATTGCAGGACAATCTGGATTGGGCTTTCCTTTTTGCCGTCTTCTGCATCCTGTGCATGATTATTCTCATTGTCCTGGATGTTTTTTTCTCCCGCCTCCTCCTGCGGCGCACCCTCTTTGTCATTCTGATCCGCCTGTTCTTTTTCCTTTTTTGCATTTATGATGGCCTGATCTGCATCCTCTACACTATATTCTGTTTTTCCATCTGCCTCCGCCTTTTTTCCATCCTGATATTGCTGATACATTTTCTTTGCAACATCCTCCGGCAGATGCCTCTTCATATATGCAGATGCCTGACGCAGCATACCTGTACCATCATTATCCGTTGCAAACATATATTCCAGCAGGGAAGCTTCGCACAGCTTTGTTCGAAACACACTGTTTTCCCCGGTTTCAGACAAATTTCCAGCCACATAGTCCATGACACGGGAGCTCACTTTATTCTCATCAAACTGATCCCAACCATATGCACCATCCAAATACAGTAAATGATATTTATCCCATAATACCGTCTGATATTCCGCTGCCACACAGTCCATTCCTGTATCTGCCGCAAGGGTATCCATCATTTGCAATCCCGATACCCTTGCTCCTTCCAGTAATGCAAGCAGAAAAGATAAAATCAACAACAGACTCAGGGCAGAAAATATGGTCAGACTTCCTTCTTCCTCTGTCTTCATAACAATTTGTTACTCTCTATTGTTATCTTCTTAAGAATTTTTGTATTTAAGCTCTTGATTTTCGTGTTAAATACAACGATAAGCCCAATTAAAATAACAAGTATCAACACGATCTCAATAATGGCCACCCCGTCTTCTTCCCCTAAAAATTCTTTAAACCCCTTCATACAATTTCTCCTTTCTAATCTTACAATCCATAATTTCATGAAATGATCATTACACACTTTACCGGCAAATCCTTTGTTTTAAATTATAATTCCATGGAACGCATAGCTGGAAATGCCAGTATTAACATCACCGCACCGAGCATCAGAATCATCGGAAACAACATCTTTGTCCCGGCTTCCTCCCCCAGCTTTCGCGCCATACTTTTTCGTTCTTCAAAGGCATCTTCCGCCTCCTGCTCTAACAGCCTTGTCAGACCCCTGCTTCCTTTTCTCAGATTCTGCGCCAAAAGATTGCCAAATTTGCGGTAGCGGTAGCCGCCACATCTTTCTCCAAAACGCTCATAAGCACGTTCTTCCCCCATTCCATTTTTTATTTCAAATGAAGTCCGCTGCATCTCTTCATAGACTTCTTTTCTGCAAATTGTCCTTTTTTGCCGCTCATTCATATAATTTTCTGTCAATCTATTCCACGCTTTAGAAACAGTCATTCCTGCGCCAAGTAAAAGTGCCAGATTACTTACCATATCCGCATACTGCAGTTCCAACAACGCTTTGCGCTTCTTTTCTCTTTCTTTTTTACGCGATTGCTCCACAAAAGGAAGGATGATTACTATTCCCCCTCCAAGGAACAGAATTTTTTCAGATAAATGTTCTTTTTTGGTATTCCAGATCAGTTTTTTTCCGTTTAGCTGCTCCGGAAGTTTGATGCTATCCCCCGGATCTGCTGACTGCTTCTTTAAATAATTCTCTATTTCACGGATCATTTTGTGTTCTTCATCAAGCTCCTTTGGCATTACACGAAAATACCGTTCACTGATGCACTCTGATGATTCGCATCTTAACGTTACTGCAGCTTTTACCAGAATCCCATTTTCGGGTATATTTTCCTCAACCACTCTCCCTTCATCGTCCACTACATCATACGGTTCAAATTCCCAGTCTGCGCTTACCGCTCCCTCCTGGTAATTTTTTCTTATCTCTGCCTTTTCCCGCACTTCCCCATTGTTTTTCACAAATTCATCATCAATTTCCTGCTGTGCAGCCTCAAGTAATTTTTGTTCCTCCTGTTTCGACAAAATACGTTCCGGAACCACCACCTGATAGGAATACCCATCTAAAATACCTTCTGCATCGACCGTCATTTCTTCCTCATAATCCCCTTCCCCATATGATGGGCGCACAAGTTCTAATTCTATTCCACCGCTTTCCATTTCTTCTGAAATTTGTGCTAAAATTGCAAGAGCCGATACTAAAATCATAACAACTGCCGCACGTCTTACTTCTGATGATACTTTTTTTCTTCCCACAACCGGCACCAAAACTGCCACGCACAAAACTCCAATACACAAAATCATCCGTTTCTCCCCTTACACCCTGATATCTGAAATTCGTCTGTTTATTGCCATTGCCCCCACAAAAACCAATAATGCTGCACTCATGACAAGAACACCTGCCAAATTGCCATACAACGGATCGATAAATTCTCCTGATGCAAGATTCAGATAGGCGAGAATAAAAAATGGCATCACACTCATAATCTTTCCCTCCAGCTTCTTTCCGGCAATGACTGTATCCACTTCTCTCTCTACTTCTATCTTTGCGGATATGCGTGCTGCTGTTGTCCGGATAATCTGAGGGAAGTCTCCCCCACTCCTTTTGCAAAACCAAAAATCTCTGCAAAACTTTGGATTTCTTCCACACCGCTCCGCACTGCCAGATCATGCAGAATCTCTTCTACATTCCGGTTTAATTTTATTTCTGCATTCATCTGAATCAATTCCTTAGTGATCATTGCCTCTTTTCCATACAGATCCATAATTTCCCGCTCCGCTTCTTTCCATGCATGTTCAATGGAATATCCTGCAAGCAATGCCGCTGCAACGGCCTGGATCGCATCCCGAAATTCAATCATCAGCTTTTTTGCACGTTCATCTCTTTTTTTTTTTGTAATAAGAAACGATTAGATAATTTACAGGAATAACCAGCACCATTCCATACCATGAACGGTAAAACAGCCACGCGATCGCTGCTGCGACTGCCGTCCCTGCTGTCAGACACCCCAGTCGTTCCCACAGATTACACCGATATTTACGATAATCCATTTATTCTCCTGTACCAGGAAGTGTGATTCCTGCTCTTTTACATTTTTCCTGATTAAAAGTGTACCTACCCGCTGTAATTCTCCACAGACTGTTTCTCCGTCCGATGGTTTTCCACATAACGATACAGATCTTTCAACACAATCTCCCCTTCCTGCATACCAGTCACTTCTGTAATTGTCAGGACCTTACGGCTTTTATCCCTCATTCTCCCAAGATGAACCAGAATATCCAGTCCGGATGCAATCTGACTTCGTATCGCAGTAAGCGGCAGCTCCATTCCCATCAGCACCATCGTTTCTAAACGACTCATCATATCCCGACAGGAATTTGCATGCCCGGTAGATAAACTTCCATCATGTCCGGTATTCATTGCCTGCAGCATATCAAGCGCTTCCTCTCCACGACACTCACCAACCACAATTCTCTCCGGCCGCATTCGAAGTGCCGTACGGATCAGATCCCGTATCGTAATCGGTTTTACTCCTTCAAACATCTGATTTCTTGTTTCAAGTCTTACCAGATTTGGTTTGTCGACAAGCCGGAGTTCTGCCGAATCTTCAATCGTAATGATCCTTTCCTCCCTCGGAATATACTGGGACAGCGCATTTAAGAACGTTGTTTTTCCGGAGCCTGTCCCTCCTGATATAAATATGTTATATCCTGCCATCACAAGCACTTTTAAAAATGCTGCGGCTTCCTCTGTAATTGACTCTATCCGTATCAGATCTTCCATTAAAATAGGTGTTTGTGGAAATTTTCGGATAGATACTGCAGCACCGTCTATGGAAATTGGCGAAAGCACAATATTTACACGCGATCCATCTGCTAATCGTGTATCCACGATTGGAGATGCCTCATTTACCATACGGTTACTGTTTCCTGCCATCTGCTGTATCACATCACCCAATTTCTGCTCAGATGAAAAATGTGTCTGCGCCCGAAATAATTTTCCTTTTCTCATAAAAATACGGGACGCTCCATTGATCATAATCTCCGTCACTTCAGGATCCTCTAATAATTCCTGAATCGCATCATACTTTCTTAAAGAATTAAACAATAAATGTTCTAATTGTTCCCGTTCTTTCAGAGTTAACAGATTTTTTCTGGAGTATTCTTCCACTTCCTTTTCAATAAACCGGCAAACTTCTTCATCATTTTGTTCTCTGGACAAGTCAAGTGCTGCTATGATATTTGATCTTAAATCATCAAATATTTCTTCACTCCACCTATATTTCTCCATAAGCATCCCCTGCCAGATAGTCTCTTATATAATCTCCAAATTCACTCCAGACAAGCTGTTCTAACATATTTCCCCCACCACGGATTCCTTTTGCGGTAAACGGAAGATTTACAAACTGTAACCGTTCGGACATTCCGTCCGGCTTTACCTGTTCCAGATAATGAACAAATTCCGCTTTCTGGCATTCATAGAAATATCCTTCTTTTACCGGACAATAAATACTGCTGCATTCTTCCAGAAACGCCGCTATGGATGGAATCCCAGTTCCAAAATCAAATACAACCGTATCAAACTTTGTATTTTCTTCCAGATGTGCCAGCAGTTTCCGGTAATCATCCATCTGAAACTCCCCCAGCTGCTCAGGATTGCGAAATGGTGCTACATACGAAAAATCTCCCATTTCATATATGCTCTGAAAAAACTGTTCTGATTCTGTTGTTCCCCTTCTCAATCGAAGGGTCAGATCCCCGATATCGTATTCTGCCTGACTGTCAAACAACTGTAAAAATCCGGTATTTTGCATCAGATTGATATACAATATCCGTCGTTGTTTTGCCAGTACAGAAGACAGTACCATAGAAAACGGCATCTGCATTTCATGACCGATTGGAGAATATACCCCTATTATCTCCAGCTTGGTTAATCTGTCTGTAAATGATTCCTTTCCCGCTTTTTTCCCTCCTGTCACTACCATCATTTCATGAAGGATCGCCTCCATTGGCTGATATTTAAAAATGACCGTCAGCTTTCTCCCCGACTGCAGATAAGAATTATCTTCTGACAGACGCTCCGGTATATTTTCTGACAGGATCAGCACGGTCATTCCCGACAAAACTGCCTGTTCGCCAAATTCTGAAAAGCCACTCCCCAGCAAAACCAGATCAAATTTTTCATTTTTTATTTTCTGTAAAAATAATTCCGGCTCCGGAAATAAATGAACCGTAAATTCCTTTGCCTTATGTTCCATCAGATATGCAGCAAATCTTTCCCCGTACGTTTCATTCGTATCGCAGAATGCCACATCCAGTTTATGCAATACCCCACCCCCAGACCACGATAAAATATCCAATTAAAATTGCTGTTGAAAAATGCATGAATGTCTTTGTCCCAATTGCATAACCAACCGTTACTTTTTTGTAAACGATCTTTCCTGCTCCTATCACTGCCCCCACAACAAACGCCACAGGTATCAGATAGCAAAGCTGTGTCAGTGTCAGAAAACCTCCTGCAATGGAAAATAACTTGATATCGCCTGCACCCAGTATGCACAGACTAAATAAAAGAAATAATAAGATAACCGGAATAGATATATTCATCAGAAAATGAACTGCACCTGCACTTCCTTCCCCCAGCAGTCGAAATGCAAGTCCCCAAATTAATCCGGAAACAATCAGCCGGTTACTGATCCTGCCGTTTCCAAAATCCATCACCACCGCTAACGTAAGATGCGTCAGCAATGTAAGATTCATTAGTTCCCCAATTCATCACCTCTTTCGTAGTTTGTAAGTCGAATTATAGCAATGCTTTTTTTGTTTGTCCATACTTTTTTACAAAACAGCCTATCTTTGTAGACTATTCACAAAAATTTACATGCCAAAATTCCATAAAGCAGCGCAAACCCGCCTATACCAAGGATTCCAATTGTCAAAAGGCTTACCGGATTTAATCCCACGCTAATTGCTATTCCCTGTGAAGTAAAAAAATCATTTGCATAAATAATCCCGATTCCGCCTAAAACAATACGAATCATAAAATTTAACAGCATCTGTATTTTTTTCCCGATTACAACAATAAAAAGGACCATACCAAGAACTCCTATGATTGCCCATTCTCCCTGTATTTGCTGCATATAGATATCCTTTTCTCTTCTTTTTATCAAATTTATTCATCCGGACATATTTTATGCAAATAATTTCTTACAATTTTTCCGTTTTTTGTATAGAATGGAAATTTCGTGATTATACTAAAAATAAAGAATTTTTCAGACGGAGGAATATTATGTTTCGTTTTTTTCAACCAGAAAAAACAAATGATGCGCATTACACAGTGCTAATGAATGACCTCCATCAGACTGCGCAGGATCTACAGGATGCATACCGTAATTTAGAAAATGTAATTGACCGGACATGATTGATTGCTGCATTTATGAACTATATTCTGTGCAAATGCGCTATAAATTTTACTCGCTAGTATAAAAATAGAGGATTCCTATACTAAGAATCCTCTGGAAGTATCAAAATCCTGATACGTCTCAACCAAATCATTTTTTCCATACGTATATCCGGCATAAATCTGCTGGGTATTACGCATAAGCGGTGCGGAGGTATCCTCTTTCATTACCTCCGCAAACGCCGTGTAAAGTTTCTTCATCAGGTTCTCCGCAAGTTCAACCTCTTTTAAATCCCTTTTATACATTGCTTTTGCAAGTGTCTCCCTGCAAAATACATAGATGCGATATAACTCTCCTGCAAGTTCATAGGAAAAATCAAGCGATGAGATCAATTCACTGATAGTTTTTGAGGCATTCCGCAATGCTGTCTTATAATTTTCCCATTCTCCGTTATCATGTGCCTCTTTTGTATCTTCCATATACGCAAAAAATATGTCATAAATCACAATGACCAGACCACCCCTGTTACTCTGACTGATCCTTCTTGTAAAATCCATTATCTGTTCTTTTTTCAAAACAGATCCCTCCTGTTACTGCAGAATCTGCAATACCTGCTGTGGCAGATCGTTTGCCTGTGTCAAAACAGAGATTGCTGCCTGATTTAATACATTCTGATGTGTATAATCTGTCATTTCCGATGCCATATCCGCATCTGTCAGTCGTGACTGGGCTCCTGTCATATTTTCTTCAAACGTATCCAGGCTTGATACCGTACTCTCAAGACGATTCTGGTATGCACCAAGTCTTGAACGCACTTCACTGACCTTTGAAATGGCATCGTCAAACTGTGTGATACCTCTGCCTGCTCCATTTACAGTCGTCACGTCTGCATCATCAATGTAAAGGCTCTTGCAGGAAACCTCCGGAATACGCACTCTTGTTTCCTGATCCTCATTTGCTCCAATATGAAGTGCCATCGTTCCGATATCCGTGACATCAAAATCCAGCTTACCCGTATAACCTGCATCAGCAAGAAATGACATCTCAAATCCGGCTCTGTCTGTAACCGTAATCTTATTTCCATCTGTTTTTACCGTAGCTGTATCACCAAACCCGGTTCCATCACCCGGTTTTGTGAGCGTTACTTCGGCATCTGTACCGGAAGGTACGATCACTTTGCCATTCTGAATCTGTCCGTATACATAGCTGCCTTTATTCTCCGGATCTTCTACAACACTGTTTCCTCCGGATGCCGTAAATCCAAGTGCCGCAGCAAGCTGCTGATTATCAAATCCAATCTCTAATATGCTTGACATTCCATACCGGTCTGCAGTAAAGGAAAGTGCCCCGCTGGTTCCATCGATCTGCACGGTTGTTTCACCGGTCTCTGCTGCATTTCTGATCTTCTCAAAAGCCTCCGCATAGGTGTCGGCTGCCTCTATCTCTACTTTAGAACCATTAATACTCATTGTTCCGGACGCACCGACCGGTGCTGTGGAATTATAATTCTGATTTGCTGTTACCGGTCCGGCCTGTGTAGCTGCAGTATCAATGGAAAGCTGATACTGTCCTGCTTTCACATGATCAGAAATGTCCACTCTTGTTGCATTTTTGGTGTAAACCCTGGTATCTAATGAACCATCTAAAAGTGTTTTGCTGTTATACTCTGTATCTGTAGAAATACGGTCAACTTCATCTTTTAATGAAGTGATTTCTTTCTGGATTGCTTCTTTATCCGCCGGTGTCATTGTTGCATCACTCGCTGCCTGCACGGAAAGTTCTCTCATACGCTGTAAAATACTGGTCGTTTCACTCAGAGCACCATCCGCAATCTGAATAACAGAAATACCATCCGATGCATTCTGGGAAGCCCGGTTTAAACCATCAATCTGTGCTTTCATCTTGTTGGAAATAGCCATTCCTGCCGGATTGTCCTTGGAATGGTTGATCTTAAGTCCCGATGAGAGCCGTTCCATCGATGCACTTAAATTATCCTCAATTCCAAGTAAATGTTTATTCGCAATCGCTGCTGACACATTGTAATTTATTCTCATTCTCTTCTCCTTCTATTGTCTCCGCCACGCATCCATGCTGTATTTCCGACATTCCATGTCCCAATTCTCTGCTGTATATATCGGTTTCAACACACTTTCTCTAAAGAGCAGATTGTTTGAAAAATCATAAATTTTTTCATTGCCCCTCCATGTTTATTTTTTCGTACTTCTGATGGAACTGATTGCAATCCCTGTCGATTCGTATTATAATGACCACATCCAGGCATAATAAGCTGTGATAAAAACTAAAAACACCTATTTTTTTATAAGGAGGACTATATGACACAGGTAACAAAATCTACTATGATCGGCGAACTGCTTCAGATTGACGAAAACATCGCGCCAATTCTTTTAAATATCGGTATGCATTGTCTCGGATGCCCATCTTCCCAGATGGAGACCATCGAAGAGGCCGCTATGGTTCATGGAATTGAGCCGGATGCTCTTGTAAAAGAGATCAATGATTTTCTTGCAAAAGACCTTGCATAGTAAGTTTGGAATACCATCTTACAGGTAAAAATGATTACATCAGAAAAGGCTCGTGAAAATGATTTTGCTCATCTTCACGATCCTTTTCTGATATCAAACTGATCTATCGTTCATAAAATCATCGTCCGTCAGTTATAATGCGGCAAGCATCTGCAGCGCTTTTCCTTTTATCACCAGTCTGTAATGTTCGCCAAAAAAAGCCTCCGTCGCAGGTGAATATGCCTGCTGGGCTCCATACTCAGATAAAATATTGCACACCTTATTAAACTCCTCCGGTGACTGGCTGCTCTTACTTACCAGAAGATAATATCTGTGTGTTGCAACATCCTCATACAGGTCATTTTTACCTTTGTAAAACCGCCTAACACAGCCGCGAGTTTTGACAGTTCAGTGAGATTCTGGAACATAAACAATTTCGTAATGTCTACAAGGACCTTGACCGGATCTTCTTTTTCTTTCTGACCGCCATCTGACGGTACGAAATTGCTATTCTGCTGCGTTTTGCTGCATTTCTCAATTCCTGTTGTTTTTGAATAATCCAAGTATATCATCTGCCCCCTCGGAAATCGGAGCATTTCCACCAACAATAGCATCGTCATATAAATCCTCAGGATCCGGATCAGAAAACTTGGAAAATCTCGTATCAAGCTCCTCCGGATACTCTACTTTTGTAATGACTAATATAATGGTATCTGCCGAAAGCGGAATCGCCTCTATCATCAGCGGAATATCATCTGCCTCAAACCCAAACTCGTATGCTGCCTGCTGCATCATGTCACGGAACAGCATCTTCGCTTTTTCCGTGCCATATGCCAACTCACTTAACTTGATCTGACGTTCTGCTAAATCTTCTCTCGTCAGTGTGCAGCGAATCTGATTATCATTTACTTTTTCAATTTTCATACAATCACTTCCTTTTATCCGGAAAACCTTGTAAACTGTACATCTATTATAAACAAATGCAATATCGATGTAAAGTATACCATTATTAAAACTTTCTAAAACCATAACTGCTTTTTTTCTGTAACATATGCTGTATTATAAGCATTAATCTTTGTATATATTACACAAACATTACAAAAGAAGTTGCAATGTAAAATAATTCATGATATAAACTATGCATGAGATGCGAATATGACACGCCCAGAAAGGAGCGGATATCGCATAGATACCAAATTATTGTTTGGCAAATACCGTATTATTTCGACTCTTGGTGCCGGCAGCAGCGGCACTGTCTATCTTGCCGAACATCTCAAACTGAAAGTTTATCGTGCTATTAAGTGTATCCCCAAAGACACGGCACGAAACACTTCCAACTTTTCAGAAGAACAGCTTTAAAGGAAGCCGGCCTTCTGAAGAATCTTAATCATCCTGGCATCCCCTCATATATGATATCGACGAAGACGATCATTTTTATATGATAGAAGAATTTATTCAGGGTGATTCACTGGAGGATCTTATTCTCCATCAGGAAATAATTCCAGAGGAACAATTCATAAATTACGGCATGCAGATTTGCGCCGTTCTTGATTATCTGCATCATTTATCTCCATACCCTATCCTGTATCAGGATTTAAAACCGGAGCATATTATATTATGTGGAAATCAGGTAAAATAATCGACTTTGGAATTGCTTCATTTATTACCGTTTTCGGTAAAAATTTCCAGTTATACGGAACAGAAGGATATGCAGCGCCGGAAGCTCTTAACGGAGATACCGTAACTACAGCTTCCGATATCTATTCTCTTGGGAAAGTGTTAGAAGCACTCGCCAGAGCATGCACACCTGACTGTTCTGAAACACTCACGCATATTATAGAAAAAGCGGCCGACCGGAATCCGGATTCCAGATACCAGACAGCCACAGATCTTATGCTTGCACTGTCAGAACTTGCCGGGGGAAAAAATCCGGTCAAAAAAGGTCTTATCTTCCGACAGTCATCCAAAAAGAGATATTCTGCGTGTCACTCATTTGCACATCTCATAAAAAACATAGCCGTGATCGGCAGCCGTTCCGGTGCCGGTGCAACATTTTTTTCAGTATCCCTGGTAAACACACTGAATCACAGACATATTCCCTGCTGTTATATACCAATGGATCATTCTGACAACCTTATATCCATGACCCAGACAGGGATTTCGCTCACAGAACACGAGGGAATCTTTCAGTCAAAAAATTTTACCGCCACTCCCTGTTATGGTCCCGGAATTGAAGATCCTGTTTTACCATCTGTCATCCGGGTAAGGGATTTTGGCACTCACACCAGCGAATATTCTGACTTTGGTCATTTCGACCTGACATTTATCCTGTTAAGCGGCAGTCCATGGGATTTTGCAGATACACTGTCTTTTATCAGCCGGCTTGAAAATACTGGATCTTACATATATATCTGCAACCATGGCAATAAAATGCTGCAAAAATATGCCAGATATCTGAAAAATCCGGTCTATTGTTTTCCTGAAGACACCAATCCTTTTATGTGACTCCAGAGAAGGAACGTCTTATTATGCAAATTCTACAACGAAAGGAGCTGATACATCATCCGGAACATCGGAAAACTGACTTAAATAAGAGACTTACCATAGGTATTTTAGGCTGCACAGCCGGTGCCGGTGTAACACACCTTGCAATTACACTTTCAAACCTGTGCCATTCCAAACTGCATAAAACTGCACTGTTAGAGCTGCATAAGAGAAAAAACCTTTCAACGATTCCCTCTGAAACCACGCTCCCATGCAGATGCGGGTTTATGGGTGACCGGACTGTTTTTGACATTCATGGAGTAGATTACTATCCGGACATAACACCGGACGAACTGCCGGAGCTATATAATCAGGGATACCATATCCTGCTCCTTGATTTTGGAAGTTTTAATGAATGCTGTATCAATGAATTTCTGCGCTGTGACAGAAAACTTGTCATCGGAAGTCTCGCACCATGGAATATCAGGCAATATCGGGAATTATTAGAATCGATCAGTCACTATACAAACCTTGGGGAAGGTTTTTACTGTCTAACACGAACGGAAAGTCCAAAACAGATTCGTGATTTTTCCCGTCTTTATCAGATTTCCATAAGCAGTGTTCCATCCATTCCGGATCCATTTTATATAAAGAAAGAACACTTTTCCATTCTGCAGGAATTTATCTGCTGAAAAGTTTCTGCACAAAACATTTTTTTAATATATCACATAATTGTAACCAGCGAATTTCCTTTTGGGAACAAAGGACTTTGATCCGCTTTGTCATACAGTAAGTAATAACGGGGGATAACTACATTGGATTCTAAACATATGAAAAAGCTTTATTTAGAGCTCTCTTCCTTAGAACATATGGGGACAACCATCTGGTTCGAAGGTGTGCCAAGCAATTCAAAAGAGGTCACAGAAGAGCTTTCCGTCACAGAAGAAAATTCTTACATGAGAGATTATATATTCAACGAGGGGGTGTTAACAGAATTACATTTTGATAAGATCAAAAAAACGAACCTTTGATAACGGTCTGTACATTTTGCAGACAGATCCGGTATCATAACAGTTGACAGGGATGGAGTACCTCAATGCCCACCCGGTCAGAATAAGAAAAAATATCTAAGACGATATACAAATCCGACAAAAAGAAACGGCAGAGTTTTACCGAACATAAGCTCTGCCGTAAAATAAGAGTAAATAACTTTGAATTTACATATCATTATGCTACAATAGGAACACAAACGATAATTCTTAAGAAGAAGAGGGTTCTTAACATGAAGAAAAAATTTGTCCCTATTTTGGCTGCCGGCGCTCTGATCGTCGTCATTATCTGTTTTATGCTTCTCGGAAGCATCATAGAAAAATATACACCTTCCAAAGAACATATGAATTTATCTGATTATTATAATCTGTCCGGCGAACAGGACGTAGCCCTGATCTTAGATAACCAGATTCTCGACGCAAAAGGAAAACTCCTTAACGGAACTGTCTATCTTGATTATGAAACTGTATGTTCTTATCTGAATGACCGTTTTTACTGGGATCACAATGAAAACAAACTTCTTTACACAACTGCAACAGATTTGATTTCTGCGGATGCAGACAGTACCAGCTATTATGTGACAAAGGATTCTCATTCCTTAGATCACCCAATTGTCAAGGCGGATGCCCAGACTGCATATATCGCAATCGACTTTTTAAAACTGTATTCCGATTTCTCCTATGAAGTACTTGACTCACCAAACCGTGTAATTCTTACGACTGCCTGGGGTGACTACACCACTGCGCCGGCGAAGCAAAAAACACAGCTCCGTCAAAAAGGCGGCATCAAGAGTCCGATCCTCGCAGATATTGGCAAAAACACGGAAGTTACTGTTTTAGAAACAGGAGATACCTGGACAAAAGTATCCACTGCAGAAGGAATCATCGGATATATCAAATCAAAAGCACTTGGCGCAACATCCACAAAAACGCTGACCAGCGATTATGTTGCGGAAGAATTTACACATATAAAAAAAGATTTTAAGATCAATATGGCATGGCATCAGATCACAAACGCAGATGCCAATACAACCATTGCATCCGTGCTTCAGAACACCAAGGGGATCAATGTTATCTCCCCTACATGGTTTTACCTGAATGACAATAACGGAAACATTGCCTCACTTGCAAGCTCCGACTATGTAAATTACTGCCACCAGAAAGGTATTGAAGTCTGGGCACTTGTAAGCAATCTGGAAAACAAAGATGTCGACACCACATCCGTTTTAACTTATACATCCAAACGTGAGAACCTGATCAATAACCTGATCTCCGCAGCTATTCAATATAATTTTGACGGTATCAATGTTGACTTTGAAGCATTAAGTTCTGAAGTCGGTGACTCTTATATTCAGTTCATACGGGAGTTGTCATTAAAATGTGCAAACAATGGCATTGTTCTTTCCGTGGACGATTATGTTCCCAGTAGTTTTACTGCATTCTATAATCGCGCAGAACAGGCAACTTTTGCAGACTATGTTGTTGTCATGGCATACGATGAACATTATGCCGGTTCTGAGGAAGCAGGATCTGTAGCTTCGATCGGCTTTGTAAAAGAAGGCGTTGCCAATACCTTAAAAGAAGTTCCGGCAGATCAGCTGATCTTAGGCATGCCGTTTTATGCCCGTGTATGGTCCGAGACACCTGTTGATGACACCACAGGTGCTGACAGCACAACACAGACATCCGATAACAATAATAACGACACTGATGAAACAGACAATGCTGCTGCCGATGCCCAGGCTGCCGATGAAGCTGCTGGCACCAGTGACTCAGCCGACAGCTATCAGCTTTTTACACTGGATTCCTATGCAACAAGCATGTCAGAGATTCAAAAACTGATCAGTACAAATGCTGCCGAACCGGTATGGTCAGACATTGACGGTCAATATTATGTACAATACGAAAACAATGGTATCACTTACAAAATATGGGTGGAGAATGCTGCTTCCCTGGAAGAGAAATTAAAAGTCCTTCAGGAAAACCAGCTTGCCGGCGGCTCCTTCTGGAAACTTGGTTTAGAGCTGCCTTCTATCTGGGACACTATCATTAAATACATCAATTAAATACAATCATTCAAATATTCAATCATTTTATTATGACATAAACCCCGGATATCGTGAATATTTTATAAAAACGATACTCCGGGGTTTTTATGAAAAAAAAGATAGAACTTATCATGGCTGTCTGTCTGGTGATCGCCGCATTTTTTCTTGGAAGCCAAAGCGCCATACTTGTACAAAACAGTCACATAGACACAAAAGGCACACCGGACACAGATTCCGCACATAATACAGAGCTTACCGGGGACACCGGACAGACCAGCTCACCTTCTGGTAATTTATCGATCGTGATCGATGCCGGGCACGGCGGTATCGATCCCGGCAAAGTCGGCACCAATGACGCACTGGAAAAGGACATCAATCTTGCGCTGGCACTGAAACTTCGGGATAAATTCAAGCAGGATTCCATCCGGATTATCCTAACACGCGACTCGGACATCGGTCTTTATTCTGAGGGAAACACCAACAAAAAAGCTGAAGATATGCAAAACCGCTGTAAAATCATCACGGAGGCAGCCCCCATCTTTACGGTCAGCCTGCACCAGAACAGCTATCCGTCTCCGGAAGTCTGCGGTGCACAGGTATTTTATTTTGGTCAGTCGCAGGATGGAAAAAAACTGGCAGATACGATCCAGGACAGCCTGATCGCAAATGTTGATCCTGATAATCACCGCGTTGCAAAAGCAAATGAAAGCTATTATCTGCTCAAAAAAACACCCACACCTACCGTTATTGTAGAGTGTGGGTTTCTAAGTAATCCGACAGAGGCAGATCTTCTTTTGACAGACGACTACCAAAATAAGCTCGTAAATGCCATATATATCGGTATACAAAATTATCTATCGGAATCCATGTAGTCCGAAAATCAATTTTTATGCCTCCTGTGCGAGAGTTCCTTTTACTGCTTTGATAAAATGCTCTGCAATTCCATACAAACGTGAGGTCTGCACACGGTAAGTATCCTGATCCTCAGAGGTCGGAGTTTCATTCTTTGCATCGACTCCAAACGCTCCCATGGAGAAATGATTCAGATCAAGGTCCTTTATGTGTGCACAGTGTAATTCTGTAACATCATCATTCTCTCCGCCAAGCGAATCCATAAGATTCTGTGCCTGTTCTTCAAAGAGTTCTGCCGTCTCCTCTGAATCTGTGGCGACCAGTCCATGTATACCATCTTCCTTTGCCTGGAATGTCGCCGCGATCTTTCCGCGCAATTCACTTTCCATCATTATATCGACGATTCCTTTTTTGTCCACACCGCGCACGATTTTAACAGAAACATTCATAAGTTCATCATTGACCATTACTGGAACAGCATACTGCTCTTCTTTTGCAAGAATACTGTTTACGGAAAGCTGCGCGGAAAGCATTTTCATCTCACGCACATCAAGACTCGTCACATGATCGCTGTTTATCATCGTCTTCATCACATTTTCTGCAAGTTCGCCTAACTTCTCCTGTGCAGCCGCCATATCTGCCGGTTCTGAAACAGCTTCTCCAAATTCCTCTAACAATTCCTGCTTAATTGCTTCTAAATCATCCGCATCTACCTGATTGTCTCCATTGTGGTCTGCCATACTGCTTCCAAAATCTTACGAAACATCTGATTACGCTGGTTGAGCATGGATTCCATTGCCAGCACATTTGATATTGTATTTGGAATATCATATTTATCAAAATACGATAAATACTCTCATCCGCATTTGCTGCCTGCTCTAACTGCGCAAGCTGCTCTTTTGCATAATCTGCATCAATGCCACTCTCATCTGCCTGTTCTTTGCCAGCTCCAGCGCTGCTTTAAATTCCTCCGGCGTCATGTTCTCCCAGTCAGAATCCTGATCAAACAACACTTTCGCACGCTCCGGTGTCAGTAATTCCGAAGCATCTTTTAAGCAGTTATTCTGATAGGCTGCCTCAATCTGATCCGTAATCGAGCTGCCATTGGATGTCCCGGATACGCCATTAAAATCAGAATCTACAGAATAATCCATCTTATTGCTGCGTTTTCAGACCGCACAGCTGTCAGAAGATTTTTCATCGTAAGGGGCGATCCCTGCTGTATCAGTGCACCGATTGCTGCACCATCTGTATTTTCTACCTGTCGGATCAGACGATAGATTCCTATATAAGAGCTTCGCTCCTCCTCACTGATTTCGTGATTCTGTTCCATTTTCCAGAGATATTCACTGAATCTGCGGTTATCCTCCTACCAGACTCCTCGCTCTTAATGTTCTCTGCCTCCTGGTTTAACGATGTAAAATGCATTTCCAGTGGGTTGATCCCGCGTTTTATCATCTGTGTGACAACCGCCGGAGTCATATTTTTAAAGACACGCTGCACTTCTTCATCTGCTGCTTTCATCTGAAACACAGAATCCTGGGTGATCTCGATACTGTTATATCCAAGAATCCGAACCGCACGACGGTTTTCATCCGTCAGTTCCATATCAAGGTCGTTTAAAATATCATCCACGTTACGGAATGCCTTCTGGATGGAATCTCCCAGATCAGTTCTCGGTGCTGTCATCAGGGTCTCATACTGCTGACTTGCCTTTTCAAAAGAACTTTTCAGTTCCATACCGGCTTTATGGACACCATTGATCGTCGACACCTCGGCATCTTTCATTCCAAGCACATATGCCGGAACATAACGCATATCGGAAACTTTTTTATCGACCTCTCTAAAAAGTTCCACCTGCTCGTCGTTCACATCCACACCTTCAGATATCAGGAGATTTTTATAATATGCATTTTCCTGATCTTTCAGCTGTTCCACCAGTTTTACCAACGGCTCGGTGTCAATGGAAACCCCCTGTTTTAATAGACGGTAATTTGCTTCCACCGTCATTGCAAGACGAATTTCTTCTAACTGTCTGCGTGCCGTCAGAAGCTGCTGCCCTTTTGGGGTATAACTCTCGTTCGCAATGCTCTGCGCTGCATCCTCACTCTGAGCTTCAGATGATGCCACAGTTCCCACCGCCTGGCTTTCTGATGCCGCCGTTCCCGATGTCCGGTTTGCCGCAGCTTCCCTTAAACTGTCCAGGGTAAGTGGCAATCCTTTTTCCACGATATAAGCAAGATCTTCATCCGTGGCATTTTCTACGGTATCCACAGCGTCTTTCGCCTGCTCCATCCATGTATAGCCGGACAGGATCACCGCATCCTGTGCGCTTTTCCCTTCGCTGACCGCCTCTGCTGCAAGTGCGGCAATATCTTCTGCCCCCGTGGTCAGTCCCGTCTGGCGCAGAGCCTGTGCATAAGTAAGATTCTCCTTCGTCAGCGGTATATCATTTTCTAACATCCACTTACTGGTTGCAATGGTATCATCATTTACTTCCAGTCCTGCTGATGCGATCACGTTTTTCACCTGTGGAAGGAAGGACGAAATATCCTGCTGTTCTGCCGGAATATAGCCTGCACTTGCAGAATGCTCAGCAAAATATATATTTCGCACCGTAGGCTCTAACCGATTATCAATCAGATATTTTACAGCGCCATCATCCAATGCGGATAAAGAATCCGCCATATTTACTGTCTCTGCGATCTGTTTAAAATTATCATCCGCAAGCGGCAGATCCGCTTCCCGCAGACTGTTTGCGATCTGAACTGCAAGTTCCGGACTGCCCGTGATCTGTGCAAGCTGTTCGAGATCAAGATCATCTCCAAATTTAGAAATATCCACCCCCGCCTTTGCCAGCTGTGCTTTGATCTTATCCGTCACGGTCACAATCTTATTGCTCGTGGTATCATCCAGCGAAAAGCCATCCTCCTGCATTTTTTCATAATCTTCCGGTGAAGTAGTTTCCGCAAGCACAGCCATCTGTGCTTTTCGCTCGCCCATCCATGGAACCGGACTGCTCTATTTCATCTATGACCGTCTTTTTCTCTTCTTTGCCGGATTCAGATAAGTAACCTCTTTTGCCTGAAAGACGTAGTTCCTGCATTTTTACTACTCTCTGTCTTTACCGCATCCGCAAACATCTGAATTCCGTTTTTTTCTTCCACGGCGCCTGTCTGCGGCATTAAATCCATCACGCCCTTATTCTGCTGCTGTTGGTTATCTATTCTCATGATCCGACTCTCCTTGTCATTTCTGTTCTTACATACTTTCCGTACAGTTTTTCCTTGCCTGATTTCTGCTTTTCACTCAGTTATATCTGACCAATCCGGTTATATCAGGACAAAAGAATGGCGCATACTTTCACTTCCCTGAAATATCTGCGCCATCCATAGCTGATGTATATATCGGATACATCAGCACATTTATTAAGTTTTTCGATACGATTCCAAACGCTGTTCTGCTATTTTATACAGTTTTTAATAGCGGAATACTGCCACACCAAAGCCCGGAAGCGGATATGCAAACGAGTATGGTCTTCCATCACATTCCTTCGACACAGATTTATAATTTACCGGACGCTCTTTGCCGCTTCCGCCAAATTCTGCATCGTCACTGTTTAAAATCAGTTTATAAGTCTTGTGTTTTGGTACGCCTACGCGGTAGTCGCTGCGTTCCACCGGTGTAAAATTGCATACAAAAAGCAGATTATTCTTTCCGTCTTTGCTCTTTCTGATAAAGCTGAAAATACTGCGCTCAGCATCATTTGCATTGATCCATTCAAATCCACCCCAGCTGCTGTCAAGTTCATAGAGTGCCGGATTTTTCTGATAAATATGTAATAATTTCTTCACCCAGTTCTGCATATGCTTATGATCCGGGTTTTCCAGCAGATACCAGTCTAATTCTCTCGCCTCACTCCACTCCTGAAGCTGTGCAAATTCCTGTCCCATAAACAAAAGTTTTTTACCAGGATGTCCCATCATAAACGCATAGCCGACCATCAGATTTTTAAATTTATCTTCCATCTCGCCCGGCATCTTATTGATCATGGAACATTTCAGATGTACCACTTCGTCATGGGAAAGCACAAGAATGTATTTCTCACTCTCGTTATAACTCATGGCAAAAGTCATTTTGTGGTGATTATCCTTGCGGAAATACGGATCAAGTTTCATATAATCCAGGAAATCATGCATCCATCCCATATTCCATTTATAACTGAAATTCAGTCCGTCATCTTCCACACGGCCGGTGACTTTCGGCCATGCCGTAGATTCCTCAGCGATCATGACTGCTCCCGGGTTTCTTCCAAGGATCAGTGTATTGACATGCTTAAAGAACTCCACTGCCTCAAGATTCTTATTATCACCGTATTTATTCGGAACCCACTGTCCCGGCTGCTTTCCATAATCCAGATATAACATAGATGCCACTGCATCCACACGCAGCCCGTCAATATGATAATGCTCGATCCACATCAATGCACTGCCGATAAGGAAGTTCTTTACTTCATTCTTACTGTAATCAAATATCTTTGTACCCCAGTCCGGATGTTCTCCTTTTCTTGGATCCGCATATTCATACAGACATGTTCCATCAAACTCAGCCAGTCCATGTGCATCTTTCGGGAAATGCGCCGGCACCCAGTCTAGGATCACACTGATCTTGTGCTTGTGACATTCATTGATAAAATATGCAAAATCCTGCGGCGTTCCATAACGGGAAGTCGGTGCATAATAACCGGTTACCTGATATCCCCATGAGCCATCAAACGGATACTCTGAAATACCCATAAGCTCAATATGTGTATATCCCATCTCCTTCACATACGGGATCAGATATTTCACAAGATCCCTATAACTGTAAAATCCGTCATCCTCTCTGCCCGGATGGCGCATCCAGGATCCCGGATGTACCTCGTAGATCGCCATAGGTTTTGCATAGATATCTTTGGTCTTTGCACGCTCTTCCATCCATTTTTCATCGGTCCACTTAAAATGCTCTATATCCGTGACGGCAGATGCCGTTCCCGGACGAAGCTCTGCGTAGTTTGCGTATGGATCCGCCTTATAGAGCCGTTTTCCATCTTTTGTCTCTATCAGATATTTATACAGTGCACCTTCCTCGATCCCCGGAATAAACAATTCGAATATTCCCATGGTATCCGGCTCTAACCTTGTCATTTCATCTGCCGTTTCATCCCATCCGTTAAAAGAACCAATCACCCAGATTCTTGCGGCATTCGGAGCCCACACATCAAAACATACTCCACGGATTCCATATTGATCCGTAAAATGAGCCCCCAGTTTCCGGTAAATCTCGTAATGCGTCGCCTGTCCAAATAAATAGCGATCCAACTCTGAAAAATTAGCCATACCCTTACACCCCTTTATTTTTATGTCATGATTATAGCCTGTATATTTTAGATTCCAAAATCTTTTTCGCGAAGAATCACATAATCTTCATCATCATATCTTCTGGACGTAATAATGCTAAATGCTTTTCGTAAACCGCCCTTCTCAGATTTATGAATCGCATCGTCCACAATCTCTTTTACCTCTGTAAGCGTTGTTGCCTTATCATATTTCTGAATATTGCTGATACTGTTGTAAAGTGCCAGAATACCCATCTCATCTATTGTATAGCCAAGTTCGTTTGCATACGCTTTCGCAAATGAAACAAGCTCATCACTGGTAAATATCGGAATATTGATCTTCTCAGAGAAACGGGAAGCAAATCCTTCATCTCTGCCGAGTGCCTTCTCAATTCCACGGTGTGTATCTTCCATAATGACAAATAATCCGCTTGTATCACTTTTCAGAAGAAGTGCCAGCCGGACTGCCGTTTCTTTGGAAATATCTCCGGCTTTCTCTATGATCAGACAGCCCCGGAAATTTTCTTTAACAGTGATGCTACATCCTTTTATTCAGTGCGGAAGCTTCAATCTTTCCAACCTTTCCTTTTGGTTTTCCGGTTTCTTTCTGAAGTGCTTTCACCATAGCCGTTGCAAGGACTGTTTTGCCACTTCCGCTGCCACCCTGGATCACCATATTTCCGGTAGAAGCATCCTTTCCTGTTATCAGATGTCTTGCCGCACCTGTAAGTGCCTGACAAATCTGTTCTTCCATTCCCTTGATCGAAACAAAATAGGTAAATATCCCCCGAAGTTCTTCACCCAGTGATGTAACTGCCTCAAAACCGGTCTCATCCTCAGGCTCTGTGATCTCCGGAAGGACTCTTTCCACCCGGTCCTCTTTCTTAAGAACCTCTTTCGTTACCTCAACTGCCGTGTTGTCAGCCAGCTCTTTCTGTGTGATATCATCCGTCGCGCTTTCCGTATCGGTAATATGCTCTACCGCTTCGGCTAATGCCTGTTCCGTTACCACTTTGCCAAGATCGATCGTGTCTGCGGTAACTATATCAAAATCATCTGCTTCAGATGTTTTCTCTTCACTAATATCTGAAACTTCTTCTGCCGCCTTCTCCTCTGTACTGAGATCTACAGTTTCCTCATCCGTTTCTTCTGCGGAGAGATCTGCGATTTCCTCATCCGGCTGAGATCCCGGTATCTGCTCCTGTCCGGATATTTCCACATCTTCTGTCTCCTGCATCATCCCGGATACTTCTTCTGCAAGCTCCGCTGCATTCACTCCTGGCCCAGATATCTCTCCCATTGACGCTGCCGGCTCCGGTTCCATTGCGGACGCTGCTGTTCCGGCTGCCTCTGCCAGCTGTTTATCGATATCCGCCGTCTCTGTCGATATCCGGTCAATCTCTTCCTGTAAGATCTGATTCATGTTTGCAACCATAGCTGCTGCCCTGTCATTTTCTAACGGCTTGCCTTCTATGTACTGATCCTGCAGTATATCTTTTGGAGCAACACCTGCATCAAGCTTTGGAATAATGTCTGCAAGACGTCCCATAATTTCTTCCGCTTCCTGCAGCGCACGCGCCTTTGCAGATTCAAGTCTGCGCTGCTTTGCATCTTCTAATGCAACTTCTGCGGCATATTTCGTCTTTTCCCACTCAGCAAGCACTTCTTCAATGCTCATCTGACCTGTGATCTGGTGCTCTAATGCCGTTTTCTCCGGCATATACATCCCAATCTGTCCATCATGTTCTTCTGCAAGCAGCTCTTTGAAATTGATCTTTAACGAATCATCGATCTCGTGATCCGTCTCTATATGTTCCAGCGTATCTTCCTCTTCCTCAGATGGATCATATTCTTCTTTCGGAAGCTGCAGATATGGAATCTCCTCCACAAGCTTTTTGATGTTGTCCATACTGTCTGTAACAGTTTCTTTTTCCGTCGCCTGCATGATCTGCTGCATGCTCTTTTGCAGCTCTTCCTGCAGATTCTGTGTATTAAACCGTTCCGGTGAAAGCTTCACATCCGGTATCTGTACGGTTTCATTCACGATCTCACCGGAGTCAAGCTCCTCCTCCGGTCTGACCTCAACAACACCTTCGCGTTTCTGACAAAATCTGCGATACTTTTCTTCCTGCTGTTTATTTAACGGCTGATAGATCATCTTCAGTTCTAAGGCACGCTCTACATATGGACCGTCACCAAACCACAGTACCAGTTCATCACATGCCTCCACACACTTATCTGCCATACCTGCTTTATGATACAGACATGCAAGTTCAAATGCCCATTCTTCGGTATATTCCTGCTCTTTTAACTCCTCTAAAATTCCGATCAGAGTTTCTATATTTGCACCCTGGGCTTTGCAGATCTCGTATTTCAACACATATTTCAAATTATCATGTGGTGCGATCTCCACAAATTCCTGATAATAATCTTTCGCCTCATCAAAATTTTTCATTTTAATGGCAACTTTTGCCAGGCGGTAAATGATCATTCTTCCAATTGGAGACCGGTCATATGCCATAAGCAAAACCTCACGGCTGTCTTCTAAACGACCGGTATTCTCATAAATCTCTCCAACTTTTACAAGTGCATTTACATTTTTTATTTTATTCCAGTTAATCGTATCAGCTATCTCTGCTGCCTTTTCATAATTATGTTCGGCCGTCAGAGATTTCATCTGATCCAGCTTTAATTTATATTCATATTTATCCAAATTATGCCACCTCAGAACGCGCTATTCTTTTGCTGCTTCTTTTGTTCTTAGTTTATCATACGCACATATAGATGTCAAAATTTAATCTTAGAAAAAAAAGCCATGATACAGGCAAAAAAAGAGGGTTTGCAGTCTGCCATACCCTCTTTTCTATCATTGATCTTATTCTTCTTTTTTACTCTCTTCTATGGATTCCTCGATATGTTTTCCATGATGTTTTTTCAACTCTTTTTTTGACGGATTTTTATCATAAACAGGCTGATTACTCTCCTTGTCAACTTTAGTCAGATATACATATGCCAGTGTATCTGTTGTAAGTCCACGCTTCTTTAAGAAATAAGATACCGTTTTCTGTGCAACATAATAAATCACTGCCATTAACGGCACACCGAGCAGCATTCCCGGGAATCCCCATAATCCGCCAAATACCAGAATTGCAAATACAACCCAGAATGCCGATAATCCGGTAGAGCTTCCAAGGATCTTCGGTCCAATGATATTTCCGTCAATCTGCTGTAACACAACGATAAAGATCAGGAAATATAATCCCTGTATCGGATTCTGAAGCACGATAATGATAAAGGACGGCACCGCGCCGATAAACGGCCCGAAAAACGGTATAACATTGGTGACACCGATGATCACGGCGACTAACACCGTATCCGGCATCTTCATGATTGCAAGCACGATATAGGCGAGCACACCAATGATCGCCGAATCTAATATTTTACCACTGATAAATCCACTGAAAATCTCATTGCTCTTACGGACAGTATCAACGATAACATTTGCCCGCACCGGTTTAAACATCGCATATACGATCTTTTTCGCCTGTCCTGCAAAATGTTCCTGGTCTGCCATCACATAGACTGAAATGATCAGACCGACGATCACATTTAAAACGAATTTGACACCATAGATCACACCGCTTGTGATCGATGTAAGATAAGTCTGTACCTTTGAAAAAATATCATCTTCAAAAAAGGTCTCAACCGTATCCGTTATTTTGTCCACGCCCTGCTGTATCATGGACGCAAGTTCCGTATCACCGTTTGTCACCTCGTCTACCCATTTCGTCAGATCCTTTGCTTCCTGTGGAAACGATGTGATCATGCTCTGGATACTCGCAGAGATAGATGGAACGATCGCCGCCACTAAAAGCACACAGATTCCCACTAAAAATACCAGTGATCCGGTAATTGCTATTCCCCGTGATGTCTTTTTCGCTTTGCATTTGCTTTTCATCCGCGGCTCTAAAAACTTAAGCAGGTGTCCCTCTAAAAATTTCATGATTGGATTTAACAGATATGCGATCACTACACCGATAATGATCGGCTGTAAGATCAAAGACAGCTTCTTCCAGAAGTCTGTGAATCCATTGTAACGGTAGATCATAAAGAAAAACAGTATGCAGCAGCAGAAAGTCACAAATACGACCAGTGCGATGATGACATACTGTGGTTTTAATTCCCATTCTGTTTCCTGGGATGTTTTTTTTATCTTTTCCTGTTCGTCCAAATTGCCATCCTCCGTCTTATCTAATATTTTCATTATAACCTTCGCAGACAGGCAACGCAATCAGATTTTGCTGAAATTTTTGTTAATTACTGGATTTTGCAAAAAGGGACACCGGTGCTCATGCGCCGATGCCCCAAAATATCAGTCTGCGGTTTTACCCTCTGTAATAATTGATCAGACAGCCCTTTAAGATGATCTCTCTCTCATCATCAGTCATCGCACCAAGTCCAAGTTTAAACTCTTCTGCCTTTCCATCTTTGATCACATACGCTGTAATCTCGGACTGTTTGTCCTCGACTGCTTTACGGATATTCGGGATGTATAAGTAGTCAAGATTCTTGAACGGCAGTTCGCCCTCCGGGATGATGAACGGAAGCATACCCCAGTTGATGAGGTTCGAGCGGTAACGCTTGGTTGCATACTCATTTGCAATGTTTGCCCAGCCTCCAAGTACTTTCTGGCAGGAAGCAGCCTGCTCACGCGCGGAACCGTCGCCAGGTTTTACTGCAAAGATGGTACTTCCGAAACCGATTTCTCCATTAGAATGGTTATCCTCAAACTTTGTCTCCGGAAATGCTTTATCGATCGCATCCATAACCGGTCTTAACTCCTCGACTGCTTCTAACGGGCAATTTCCGGCTTCTAAGGCTTTCTGCGCTTTCTGGATCTCTTTTGCCCGGCCCACGTACTGCGGATCTTTCTGGAAAGTGCAAACTCTGCAAGTCCAAGCGGGTTGGAACGGAAGGAGGTCTCTCCGGACGGGATCAGCTCGTCTGTGGTCGTGACCGGATCGTGGATCTCGGATACCACTTTTAATACCATATTTTCCGGCAATGCACTCATTGCCGGCCAGTCTTTGATGTTTGGTCCAAACTGGATTTCAACGGAAGGATCTGCTACACCCTTGCTGTCAAAGACACGGTTTGCGTAAATATTTTTATCGAAGAAGTACTTCGGTTTGCTAAAGTTCACATCCACATCGGTTGCGGCTGTCAAAATCCCTTGTTTGCGGCTGTTGCTGCGATCGAACGTGCATCCATCAGCGCAACGGAGGCAACCTGTCCCTTCTGTACCTTGGAGCCTTCACGGTTCGGGAAGTTTCTGGTGGAGTGGCGGATGGAAAATGCGTTGTTTGCCGGTGTATCGCCAGCGCCAAAGCACGGTCCGCAGAATGCCGTCTTAACGATCGCACCTGTCTCCATCAGGGATGCAACTGCACCATTCTTTACTAACTCCATATAGATCGGCGTACTTGCCGGATATACGCTTAACGTAAACTCATCCGGTCCGATGCTCGCACCCTTTAAGATGTCTGCTGCATCGCAGATATTCTCAAATCCACCGCCTGCACAGCCTGCGATGATTCCCTGGTCTACATACAGTTTTCCATCTCTTACTTTGCTCTTTAAGTCCAGTTTGACCGCACCGTCAAAACTTACCTCTGCACGTTTCTCACAGTCATCTAAGATGTCCATCAGGTTTGCGTTTAACTCTTCGATCGTGTAAGTGTTGCTCGGATGGAATGGCATTGCGATCATCGGTTTGATCTTTGAAAGGTCGATCTCGATCATTCCGTCATAATATGCCACGCTGCCCGGATTCAACTCTTTGTAATCCTGTGGTCTGCCGTGGATCGCATAAAACTCTTTACTTTGTCATCTGTTTTCCAGATGGAAGAAAGACATGTCGTCTCTGTCATCATAACGTCCACACCGATTCGGAAATCAACGCTTAAGTTTGCAACGCCCGGTCCGACGAACTCCATGACTTTATTCTTTACATAACCTTTATCAAATACTTCCCCGATAATGGCAAGTGCAATATCCTGCGGTCCGACACCTTTCATCGGCGTGCCTGTCAGATAAACGCCGATCACCCCGGCATATCGATATCATAAGTCTTGTTTAAAAGCTGTTTTACAAGCTCCGGTCCACCCTCGCCGACTGCCATAGTACCAAGTGCACCATAGCGTGTGTGAATCAGAACCAAGTATCATCGCTCCGCCTGCCGCAAGCATCTCGCGTGCAAACTGATGGATGACTGCCTGATGAGGCGGTACATAAACTCCGCCGTATTTCTTTGCGCAGGTTAAACCAAACATGTGGTCATCCTCGTTGATCGTACCTCCGACTGCACAGAGGCTGTTGTGACAGTTCGTCAGCACATACGGGATCGGGAACTTCTCTAATCCTGATGCTCTTGCTGTCTGGATGATACCTACAAATGTGATATCATGCGATGTAAGCTTATCAAACTTAATCTGAAGCTTGTCCATATTGCCGGATGTATTATGATTTTTAAGATACCGTAAGCAATCGTATTTTCTGCCGCCTGCTCTTTGGTCACTGCTGCCCCGGTCTTTTACGACCTCTTCGATGGCATTTACACCGTCCGGTACCAGTTCATTTCCATTTACGAGATATACACCGCTATCGTATAATTTCATGGTTTCCTCCATTCTTTTGCCCATTTTCTATTAGATCCATTGTTTAAAATTATATAGACAGCATCAGCAAAATCAAGTACTTTTACACGTTAAACCGAAAGCATTGGAAAGCGCATGCCCTATCTGCTGAAAACAGCCGTAAATTTACTCTCTTATTCATCCGTGTCTATTGTTTCCCTGTACATCGGGAATGTGATCGAAGCCTTAAACAGATCTCCGTCCACCCCGATGAAAAAGATGCCGCCCATAAGCTGTGTCAGACTCTTTGCAATGGAAAGCCCCAGTCCGCTTCCCTCGGTCGTTCTTGAGGCATCCCCACGGATAAAACGCTCTGTCAGATCTCCCGCATTACTGTTTTCCAACGCAAGGGAACGCTCCGAAACATTTTTGATGGAAAATGTCACTTTTTCCTCCAGTACATGCACATCCACATAAACTCTTGTTTTTTCCAGCGCATATTTTGCAACATTATTATAAAGGTTTTCGATGACACGGTAGAGCTGTCTGCCGTCCGCAAGGATCATCACTTCCGTTTTCGGGAGTTTGGTGACGATTGTAAGCTCTTTCGCCTCAAATTTTTCATTAAACTCGCCTGCCGTCTGATAGATCAGCTCCACTAAGTCAATCTTTTGCATATCCAGTTTGACATTTCCGGATGTAATACGCGATGTCTCAACCAGATCCTCCGTCAGCTGCTTTAACCGCTGTGACTTGGCATCCAGGATTCGGATATAACCATTCACCCGTTCATTATCAATATGTTCCAGTTTGATCAGATTGACATAATTAATGATCGAGGTCAGCGGTGTTTTGATGTCATGTGAAACATTCGTGATCAGGTCTGCCTTCATGCGCTCATTTTTCGTACTGTCATCCACCGCATGCAAAAGACCGCTGCCAATATTATTGATCGCTTCGGCAAGTTTTTTATCCTCACCATGCAGTCCTTCTGTGTCGATCTTGTTGCTTAGCACACCTTCCGTAATTTTTTCCACGCCTTCATATACCTGATAATGTTCCACTGCCGAACGCAGCAGGAGATATGCCTCCATGCCGCTGAAGATTAAAAGCAGTACCAGACAGATTACCCGGTGGTAATAAAAAGCTCCCATCGCAAGCACGAAACAGACGATCATGTGGACTGCAAAGACAACCAGCACGCTCACCGTCACCGTCCGTTTTTCAAAAAACTTGTCCATCCCTTTTACAAACCAGCAGACAAGGCTGTTTTCCCACATCACTTCCGCCTTCATCCGGCGCACCATGCTCAGATAAAAAATGAGAAACAGTACATCAATCAATAGACTGACCGTTCCCGATGCGACCAACAGTCCCGACACGTTCCACGTTTTATTATTTACATGGGACAAAAGCATGATGAGCTCACTGGTTGCTGCAATAAATACGGCGGTCACGATCTCTGTTTTTATCCGGTCCACAAAATTAAGATGAACTCCTTCTTCCCCATCTCTGTGTCCGGTTGCAAGTGTCAGATATACAAGACTTAATACCCATCCCATCAGACTGACCAGCGCAGCAACAATACTGACTTTGATCCACGGATGCAGTCTTACATACTCCATCTCGGCATCATACAGATCGTCTTTTGCCGTCAGATCCGTATCCACTCCGATCACAAGCACCACATTTTCCAGTGGCAGATACATCTGGTTATTATAACTGTCAAAAAAGTAATTCTCCATGCCGCGGATATCCGTTCCAAATTCCTTTTTCTCCATATCATAGATCAGATAATCCCCCATGGTCTTTGCCTCCATGAGAACAGTCTGTGTATCAAACTCCTGGCCTTCCACCGAATCCGGCTGATTGGTATACCACACCCCATTCTGTTTATACCAGTAACAGAAATTGGTGTCTTCACGCTTAAACTCATTTGTATACTGCAGATAACGCTTATCGTCCTCCGCACTCCGCTTATTGCCTTTTTGTAACAGATGCAGATAATCGGTCAGTTCACTGCATTTCTGCTCCATGCATTTGGTATAGTAGCCCGAATTAAAAAAATCATCTGTACCGATATCCGTTACCTGCAGAATATTTTTGCTGATCAGTGATGCCAAAAGATAGACAGCGATGGTAAGTATTACCGTAAAAAACAGGTGCAGGATCATCCCTGCCAGCTTACTGCCGTATGTGTATGATTTCTTTTCCATATGAAGTCTCCATCCCGTGCCGGACATTATCCTGTATGCCGGCGTACGGAATCCCTCAGAATCAGTTCTTGTCGATCTTGTATCCAACGCCCACACAACCTTTAAATAGCGCGGCTCCTTCGGATTGATCTCGATTTTTCACGGATGTGGCGGATATGTACTGCCACCGTATTGTCCGCTCCGATCGCATCCTCATTCCAGATGCTCTCATAGATCTGATTAATGGAAAATACCTTTCCCTGATTTTTGACCAATAATAAAAGGATGTTGTACTCGATCGGTGTCAGCTTTACCACTTCTCCATCCACGGTCACTTCTTTTAAATCATCATTGATCGACAATCCACCGACTGTATACACCGATGCGCTGCTCTCTGCCGCATTTCCAAGCTGGGTATAACGCCTTAACTGTGATTTGACCCTCGCTACCAGTTCAAGCGGATTAAACGGTTTCTCCACATAGTCATCTGCCCCGATGTTAAGTCCTAAAATTTTATCCGCATCCTCCGTCTTTGCAGACAAAATAATGATCGGAATGCTGCTCTCCTCACGGATTTTTAAGGTCGCACGGATTCCGTCCAGACGCGGCATCATCACATCCATGATCAGAAGATGAACCTCATTTTCTTTTAAGATCTCCAGTGCTTCTTCGCCGTCATATGCCTTTAAAATATGATACCCTTCCTGCTGTAAATATATTTCGATCGCTTCCACGATTTCCTTATCATCATCACACACTAAAATTGTCTGCATAAGTTCCTCCATTCTTTTTGTGTCTTACTTCAAGTATTACACCAGATCTTACATTTATTTTAACAGGAAAGTTTAAATTGTTATAGAGCGGATTTCTTAATATTCCTTTAAATTCCCACTGCATATACAACATTTTCCACATTTCTTAATTTAATTTAAGAAATTGGCCTTAAATTTAAGAAATACTTTATTGCATCCTATTCATCCCCGCCTTATGATATCTTTCGTACCCGTACTGGTACACACAGGAATTCCGTAGATTTTCCACAGTTTTCCCGTAAATAAAATAAGTTTTACACAAAACGGAGGATTCTTATGAAAAAATGTGCACACTGCAGGCAAAAGCAGAAAGCAGAAAAATCATGCTCCTTATTCTGGAGTTTGTGATCATTCTGCTCCTCGCCATTGCCCTTTTATCACAACCAAATTATCAAAATTGAAAGAATAAGCTGGACATGAACGACGTTTCCATCAATGACGATCTCTCCGATGAGACAAAGAAGCGATGGCTCATTACAAAACGATCGCACTCTTCGGACTCGACAACCGTTCCAACGGCAGCCTCTCCAAAGGAAACAGCGACGTTATCATGTTGGCAAACATCGATACGAAACAGCATACCATCAATCTGGTATCTGTTTACCGTGATTCTTATTTAGATACCGGAAACGGCACTTACCAGAAATGCAACGCAGCCTACGCAAAGGGCGGACCGGAACAGGCACTGTCCATGTTAAATACCAATCTTGATCTTGCAATCACCGACTATGTAACCGTCGACTTCAATGCGATCATTGAATGTGTCGACCTGTTAGGCGGTGTCGACATCACGATCACCGATGATGAGGCAAGTCTGATGATCGGTTATATGAAAGAATTAAATGAACTGACCGGACACAATTCCACACCACCTGCCTCCGGCGGAACTTACACCTTAGACGGCGTACAAGCATGCGCCTACGCACGAATCCGTTATGGCGGCGGTGATGACTACCGCAGAACCGAACGCCAGCGTACTGTTTTGACCGCAATGATGCAGAAAGCGCAGAAATCCAACATTCTGACACTCAACAAACTGATCAACGCAGCTTTTGGGGACATTCAGACCAGTTTTTCCAACACGGATCTCCTTGCCCTTGCCACAAAAGTTTTCAGTTATGACATTGGAGATACAACCGGTTTTCCATATGAAAAAACAACGCACAAATATGATAAGATCGGCGATGTTGTCATTCCGTGCGATCTTGCTTCTAACGTTACACAATTACATCAGTTTTTATTTAATGATGAAAATTATACCCCATCTGCAACAGTTCTTTCAAACAGCCAGCAGATCATCTCTAATACAGGATATAAACAGGGAGACGGCCATTAAGGCTGTCTCCCTGTTTTGTCAGTTAATTTCCCAGTTCATTTATTTTTTCCCTGATGGTGTCCATTTGTCCGGCCACATCCTGTATGGACTGCTCTATCTTTCTTTTCCGTCTTTTTACCAGCAGTCCCCATTGTAAAAACAATACTCCATCGATGATAAGATACAACACCGGCAGACTGATCCGTTTCCCTGCTACATACCCGATAAAGACATACAGGATCATTGGATTTATGACCGCAATGGAAATCATCGTTGTCAGGTCACTTCTGCGTCCCGTAAAAACATACAGGCTTTCCCATTTTTGTGAAACTCTTTTTCCTCCGGCTTCTCTAACATCACATTCTCCTTTTACTCTTTATGATGTCTGGAGAAGAAAGAATGTTTCTCCGGTTTCTTCTCGCCGGAAGCTTCCCCGCCCTCTTTCCAGTGGAAATATTCCGCATCCAGATTGACATTGACATTTACCTCTGCTTTTGGCGCAGCTTCCTCTGGCGTATCTTCGGGAATTTCTTCGGGCAGTTCATTTTCCGGCACGATTCCTGCCTTTTCAAAATATTCCTGGTTGATCTTAATCTCGGGTTTGATCGCTGAATAAGGAGATGGCTTCACCTCACCCTTTTCCTTTGCTCTTTCCTTTTCAATCTCACGGTTACGATCCTCGATCAGATTCAGATATTTGTCCGTATCAGCAAGATTCTGCAGATGTCCTTTCAGGTCTGACTGGTCTCTCCTTACAACATCTTTTTCTTTCTGAAGTTTTTCATTGGCATCCTTATAAATCTCCTGCATGGCATCCGTTGCCCTCTGCATGATTTCCTGTACATGCCGCAGTGCCTCATTGGTATACATAACAGACGCAGCATACACATCCTCCGCTTTCCCGCTGGCATCTTTTAAGATATCTTCTCCGATTTTTGCCGCCTCACGTCTTGCACGCTCCTTGCCCCGCGTTGTCAGTTCATACTCATCCAGCATCGCGTAAATGGCCTTATTTAGCTCTGCAAGCAGCTCTAACATTCTTTTTATCAAGGATAATTTTACTGCCAATACTGTCATAAGCTTCACTGCCTGCAAGCAATATATGCATTTGTCTTAAAATTTCTTCCGTTTTGTCCTGCGCGCTCATGGTTATTCTCCTGCTTTACTTCCGCTGCGTCTTTTTCCTGTCTGGTATTTTACTAATTTTAACACTAACCGTATCAGCAAAACAACCAGTAAAATAGCGATCAATACTATTCCTGCGATCATGACGGCATATTTGTTCGGATTTTTATTAATTTTATGAGATTGGCCGAATCATCTACCACTTTTCTTTCATGCAATCCGGCATAATATTGTGGAATATCCGCAATTCCATCTCCATTTTCATCCGGGAACGACTCCATATAATGTGCGATCGCCGTCCATGCCTTTAATTCCCCGCCATTATCTGTCAAAATCACATCTTCAAAATTTTCAATCGGTGTTCCGTCTGCCTTTTTCGGCACAACAGACAACAGTCCATACGATGTTTTCGTCACCGCAGACAGCATCTGCCCACTGTAAAGATCTGCCACCACGCGATACAATTTATCGTCCTCTAACTCCCTGCGATTGCCATCTGCATCCAGCAGATACACGTCGGTAACACGGTTTAAGATCATACGGTGCGGATTATAAGTAAACTGCAGGCCGTACATATACAAACGTGCGGATGTCATCAGATCCGACACGGATGCGTCGATCTCTGCCACGGTTTTTAACTCTTTTCCTGTCAGATATGCCTCGATCAGCGGATAACCCGGCACACCGTCTGCACCGATTCCAAGTGAAATGAATTGAAAACATCTTCTACTGTAATATTTCCCTTTGTGTAGGTGTCACGGATCGTTCCACTCGGCGCGATTGCCACATCCACGGGAGTGCCATTATAATCCGTACTGTTTGTGACCGCATAAGCATAGGCATCTGCGATGAGATCCCCAGATTATGCTCGGTATGGATGTTGTAGAGATCCTCCAGGCTGTCAAATGCTACATCATTTTCCGCAAGTACCTGTTCTCTCGTAAACCCAAACTGTGCCAGATAATCGGTATCCACCGTCGCCATAAAAGAATTGATTTCTTCCTGTGTAGCAGCATTCTCTGCAATGTCCGTCTCGATTGAAGTAAGTTTATATTCTTTCATGTTCCATCGGCCATCATCCTTTTGTTCTAAGGATAAGGAACCTAAATACTTGCCGTACTCACCTGCGGAAACGATATAAGTATCCCCATGCACAATCGGCTCATCCAGTTTCGTATGCGTATGTGCGCTGACGATCACATCCAGATCCGGCACTTTTTCGCAAGAATCTCATCTTCTGACTTTGACTCATCCTCTGAAGTTCCACTATGGGAAAGACAGACGATAATATCCGCATCTTCGTTTTTCTTAATTTCAGCTACGGTCTTTTACTGCTTCCACCGGATCCGTAAACTGGTTCGCAGGTCGGTGCACATGCCAGTGCATCTTTTCCGAATACGCCAAGCAGTGCCACCCGGACATCGCCCTTTTGCACCATCACATAATCTTTCACACCGTATTCCGTAAATGCATCACGGATCTGCTGCTGTCCTTCTGAGAATCCCTGCTGTTCCATGGCATCCCAGTTGATATTACAGACAAGAAGCTCCGGCACGGTATCTCCGCTTTCCGCCGCGGTTTCAAGCATCTTAGCAAGCCCCTTTGAACGATAATCAAATTCATGGTTGCCAAGTGTTGTCGCCTCACAGCCCAGTGCCCCTAACATCCGAATCTCTGCCGCCTGTGTCTCAAAACGGTCTGCACCAGCGTTCCCATGGAAAATCTCCAGCATCCACCACCAGTGTATCCGGATCTTTTCTTTCTGTTCATCGATCAGTGTCTTAATCCTTGCAAACCCGCCGATCATTTCCTGTTTTTCATCTACTACCGTTGAAAAGCTGTTCAGATGAGAATGTGTGTCATGCACGAACATGATATCTATTGTTTTCAAGTCCGTCTGGTCTGCCGCCTTCACACTGCCGGATAGCCCCGTCATTCCCAAAACCAGAACAAAAACAAGGACTGCAGCCAGTTCCATTTTCCAATTTTTAATCTTTTCCCGTAACATATAAGTCTCCCTGTTTTACAAAGCATAATTTTACTTATATTTTACTTGAACTTTTAAAATTAGTAAATGGTGGTGCAGTCCTAATTTTCACTTTATCCAAAATATTTTTTACAATAGATTGATCCTGTCTATGCAACCGTAAATTTCTTTGTGTCCTTCCGCAGCATCAAAGATGCTTCCTGCGTCTGTTTCATCAGTACACGCATATCTTCTGCCTGTCTGTCAACATTGGTAACACGCTCTGCAATGCTTCCGGTACTTGCCGCACCATCATTCGCAGCTTTCGTTACCTCCTGTATATTTGCAACCACTCCGCTGACTGAAGCTAAAAGCTGTTCGGATGCCGCACTGAAATCCGTTACAAGTTCTTCAACATAGTTTGCATCTTCATTATAATTATCTGCCATTTTTTCAAAATCATCAAAACTCTCCGTAACGTCTCCTCCCACAAACTCTAACAGACGTTTTGCATCTGTGGTCAGTCTTGCAACTGCTGTCTGGACACGCTCTGTCACTTCCTGGATATTCCCGACCGTGCTCGCCGACTGCTCCGCAAGATTACGGATCTCATCTGCAACAACTGCAAATCCTTTTCCCGCCTCTCCGGCTCTTGCGGCTTCAATTGATGCATTCAAAGCCAGCAGATTTGTCTGCGAAGTGATTCCCATGATGGACTCCGCAAGAACACCGATCTGCTCCACGACTTTTGCATTTTCCAGTGCTTCCAATAAGCTCTCATTGATTTCCCCATGCACTTTCCTGATATTTGCACGGCTTGCACTGATTTTTTGTTTCGTATCAGCCGCTCTGGTATGGATCTCATCAACTTTTCCGTTTCCCTCCTGCGCATGCTCTGCAATTCCTTTTGCAGCTTCCTCAATCTCTCCGGACATCGTATTCACTTCCTGTGCAGCTGCTGCGGTCTCCTGATTTCCGGCTGCAAGTTCCTGCGTGATACCGGATACACTGTCGATCTCGTCCGCAAGTTTTGCCAGTGCCGTCTCTGCTGTTCCAACCGTTTCATCCAATGTATCCGCTTCGCGCTGTACATGGCCGATCAGATGTCTCATATTGTGATGAATGTCACGGATGCTGCGTGCCAGAATACCGATCTCATCTTCACGTTTCAGGTATTTTTCCTCCACACGCTGCGTAAAATCGCCCTGTCCCATTTTTTTTGCAAACAGCGCAGATCTTTTGACGCCCGATGTAATGTCGATGTAAGATACAGTACCCATATATCCGTGAGTATACACATAATAACCATAAAATAGAAAACTGATCCTGTTTTGCTTTCTTTTCCTGCTGCATTTTCTGCAATATCGGCTTGCAGTTCCTGTTGTATTTCTTCCTGGGAATATTCCGGATGTTCCTCACTTACATATTCTTCCATGCTGGCGATCGCATCATTACGGATAGCACCCATATTTTTATCTCCGACAACTACTCCATATGATCCGATTATTAAAATCTCAATAATCAGAATCGTCATTTTTACCTTTAATGATACTTTTCCACTTAGGGTCACATCAATATCCTCCTTTGTTCTTTCTGATTTATTCTCATAAACGGTCCTATATTGGTTTCATTCTACTATCATTTAATTTTGATTGCAATATACATCTTTGACAATTTATCAGGCTTTTGTTTCCTGTCTGGTGTATTCCAGTCATGAATTTTTAAATTCATAGGACGTAATTTCCTATGAATTAAAAAAAATACGGCATATCCTGCCGGACACACCGCATTTTCATATTTCTGTTTATTTTAATGCTGCAGGATTGATCTTCTTTGTGCGGATATCCTCTTTTAACAGTGCAAGGAAATCTTCCCTGGAAACTGTGGTGGAATTCTGCTCTCCATGCAGTCTGTAACTTACGGTTCCGTCAGCTACTTCGTTCTTACCAAGTACTAACAGATACGGCACTTTCTCCATCTGTGCTTCACGGATACGGTAGCCGAGTTTCTCGTTTCTCTCATCGATCTCAACACGGATTCCGTTATCATCGAGATATTTGTATAAGTCATGTGAGTATGCGTTAAGTTCCTCATCCTCATTTTTTACCGGAAGGATCTTAGCCTGAACCGGAGCTAACCATAACGGCAGGTTTCCTTTTGTCTCCTCTAAAATATATGCCATGAAACGGTCGAGGGAACCAAGGATCGCTCTGTGTAAAACGACCGGCGTTTTCTTTGTTCCGTCACTGTCAATATAGGACAGATTGAATTTTGCCGGCAGACAGAAGTCTAACTGGCAGGTGGAAAGTGTATACTCATTACCGATCGCCGGTTTTACGTTTACATCCAGTTTCGGTCCGTAGAAAGCAGCCTCACCGATCTCCTCTGTATACTCAATACCGATATCATCAAGTACTTTGCGGAGTGCGTTCTCTGCGTTGTTCCACATCTCATCATCATCATGATATTTTACTTTATCTTCCGGATCTCTTAGGGAGAGTACACAGCGGTAATCTGTGATATTGAAATCTTTGTAAGTATCAAAGATCAGCTCAACCACTTTTGCAAACTCTGATTCGATCTGCTCCGGTGTTACAAATAAATGTGCATCATTCTGGCAGAAATGTCTTCCTCTCTCGATACCCTTTAAAGTACCACTTGCCTCAAAACGGAAGTCGTGTGCGATCTCACCGATACGGATCGGAAGATCTTTATAGGAATGCATTCTGTTTGCGTAGATCATCATGTGATGCGGGCAGTTCATCGGACGGAGTACGAAAGACTCTCCCTCAACTTCCATTGCCGGGAACATGTTCTCTTTGTAGTGATCCCAGTGACCGGAAGTCTTGTACAGATTTACCGTACCGACACAAGGTGTCATAACATGCAGATAACCAAGTTTGCGCTCTTTTGCTTTGATATAATTTTCAAGCTCCTGCCATACGGTATATCCCTTTGGAAGAAACATCGGAAGTCCACGTCCAACCAGATCATCGGACATGAACAGGTGCATCTCTTTGCCGATCTTTCTGTGGTCACGGTCTTTCGCTTCCTCTAAGAGTTTTAAATGCTCCTCTAACTCTTCTGCGGTCGGGAAACATACACCGTAGATACGCTGCATTACATGATTATTTGCATCACCTTTCCAGTAAACACCGGAATATTTGATCAGTTTAAAGTTTTTACATAATTTAGTATTGTCAACATGCGGTCCACGGCAGAGATCCGTGAAATCGCCCTGATCGTATACGGAAATATTTCCATCCTCTAAACCATCGATTAGGTCAAGTTTGTACTCATCATCTTTAAAAGCTCTAACGCTTCTGCTTTTGAGATCTCACGTCTGTAAATCTTTTACCTTCTTTGCAGACTTTTTCATCTCTTTTTCGATCGCTGCGATCACATCATCATTGACAGCAGTATCGCCAAGATCGATATCATAATAAAATCCTTCTTTTACAACAGGTCCTACCCAGAACTTTGCGTTCGGATATAAGTGTTTTACTGCCTGTGCCATCACATGTGCACAGGAATGGTTGAGCGTATTCAGTCTCTCGTCTTCTTTAAAATCTACCATGATCAATCTCCTTTTCCTGAACTAAAAGTCCCTTATACAGACAACTTATCTGTATAAGGGACGAATAAACAATCTTTATCCGCGGTTCCACCCCGTTTATTTCCATGTGGAAAATCTCTCATTTTGATGATAACGGAATCACCGGACCGAATTAGGGCCGCTCAGAGGTGGTCTTCCTGATGTTCCATTTTAAGATACTCGCACCAAAATGTATCTCTCTCTTTAAAATTTCCGATCAGTACTCTTCTCTTCAACACGCTGTCTTGATTATATTTCAAACCTGGCATTCTGTCAAGTCCATTATGTGATACATCACACCTCAATATACGGATATTCGTGGAAATAATCCATAATGAGTTCCACCATCTCAACATTGATCTCTTTGACCAGCGGGCACTCCGTGTAAACATCATATCCACCGGCACCGCTGTAACGGTAATTGTTGAGACAGATCGTAAATTTATCATCATCAAGAACCGGTTTTCCGTCCTTTGACAATCCCTCGATCCGGCTGCCGATTGGATTCTCCGGGTTGATCTTAAAATCCACACCCATATAGTAGTCGTAATTATAGTGCTCGACTTTCGGAATCAGGAAGCTGTCGGAAACACAGACATTTCCATCCTTATCATAAGCAAAATATTCTGCACTGCGCTCCATCACGTTCTTTAACTGTTTTCCGGTGATCTCACAGACCACGAGTGTATTCGGATATGGATATGTCGCAATAATATCGCGCGTGCTCACTTCACTGCGGAATCCGGCGATCTCATTTGCCAGACCGACCGATGAGAGCATTGCCCCGGAAAAATGAAGCTGGATGCGGTTTAAAAAGTCAGCGATCGGTGAGCCGTACAATGCCATTTTCACTTTCTCTTCCGGCAGGATCGCGCGGCTTAAATGACCGATCGGCTGGTTCAGCCATGCCTGCACCGCATTTTCTGTGGAACGGTACTTGTCCGCAAGCACCGTTCCCTTTGCCGCGTCTGACTGACGCAGTTCGGAGCGGATACTTTTTTCATGATCTGTCATCGTAACCTCCAGATACTGATACTCCTTCGCATTATCACAAGGCTGTACCGTATAAGTACCGGATATATCCCTTCCCGGCACGGACATATGCTGATGTCCGGTCAGTAAAATATCAAAATCCAGTTCCTTACAGATACGGTATCCGACATTTTCAGTCGTCTGGGACAATGTCTCTCCGCTCTCTAAGTCGCACTCAAAACCGCCGTGATAGATGCAGATCGTAAGGTCTGTCTGTTCTTTCATCTGCGCAAGTGCATTTTTTGCTGCCTCAAAAGGATCCGTGATGTGAATTCCTTTTAAATTTTCTTCTTTTTCCCAGATATTAACATAATCGGTCACAATACCCACGATGCCGACACGCAGTCCGTTTTTCATCGTATGGAGTTTCCACGGGAACAATGTGTTTCCCGCTTCATCCGTAATATTCTGACAGACGCATACACCGTTGTTCCGGCTGCGGTATGCTGCCTGATATTCAAGCCCGTAATTAAAGTCATGATTGCCGAGTGTATAGTAATCATAACCACAGTCGTTCATGATATCGGCGATCACTTCCGGTGAGTCTGCCACCTGACGGCAGTAATATGCAAAGGCAGAACCCTGCAAAATATCACCGCCATCTAAGATCAGAGTATCTTCATCCTTCTTAAAATTCCCTGCACATCCGAACAAACCGACATTTTTTTCTGTCATATCCCCATAGGTCGTCGGGTAAAAATAACCGTGCACATCGGAGGTAAAATAGATTTTTAATTTTCTCTGCTGCATCTTTTAACCCCTCGCTAATTTTGTACGGATCTTTGATGAGATAACTTCAATAATTAAGATCAGTACGATCAGTCCGGCAAGAATTGCTCCTACCTGATTCCATTTGTATGCACTCATCGCAAAGATAAGCGGTGCACCGATACCACCGGCACCAACCAGACCAAGTACTGTTGCATCTCTCAAGTTCATATCAAAACGATAGATCAGCGTGGACATAAAATCCGGGAAAAGCTGGGATAAGATACCGTAACGGATCTTTTGGAACATCGTACAGCCTGCTGCATCCAGTGACTCTAAGATCCTGGTATCCAGATCCTCGATACTCTCAATAAACATTTTACTGATCATACCGATCGAACAGAGTGACATGGTGAGCAGTCCGGCGAATGGTCCCGGTCCCGTCACACGGATAAACATAAGTCCGTATACAAATGCCGGGATCGTACGGATCGCCATGATAAACACACGGAAGATCAGCGCAACCGGCTTTGGCATCAGGTTTGCTGCCGCAAGGAAAGAAAGCGGAATGGATAATACTGCACCAACGATCGTTCCTAAGAATGCGATACACATGGTTTCCAGTAACAGATAAGCAACACCGGATGTGGAGAGGTCAAACAGTAAATTCGTATCCGGGTGGAAAATTCCGCTGATGATCTTTCCTGCGACGGAAAGTCCGCTTCCGTTTGATCCGGTGGACTGAACCGTAGAAAGTGACCATGCAAGAAGCGCTGCAACAATCAAAGCCACAATGATCTTTGCGTACCAGGTCTTTGGTTCCTGCTCGTACATTTTTTTGATTGATTCATTCATTTTGCCGGTTCCTCCTACGTTAATTTCTTTCTGATATAATGGCTGATTGCTTCAATGATAAGAACGGTGCCAAAGAGAACGATCAGGATCATTCCTACACTGTCATACTCGCGCCATCCGATCTTTTCATTTAAGATCAGTCCAAGTCCGCCTGCTCCAACATATCCCAGGATCGCCGCGTAACGCACATTTCCCTCGAAACAGAATAAACAGACTGACATGTATGCCGGCAATACCTGCGGCATGATCGCAGAAATAAAGGAGTACGCCTTTCCTGCACCCATGGCCTCCATTGCCTCATAAGCTCCCATGTCGACCGTCTCGATCATCTCGTATAACTGTTTTCCGACATAAGCAAAAGTAAATACTGCGATTGCAAAGGTACCTGCCATGGTGCCAAGTCCCCAGATATAGGTTGCGATCAGGGCTGCAACCAGCGTCGGAATCGTACGCACGATACTTAAAAATACGCGGACCACACCGATCACAACTTTATTTTTGATCAGGTTGCTGGATGCTAAAATTGCAAAAGGAATCGCAAGCACACCACCCACAAAAGAGCCGAGCAGAGACATTTTGATCGTATCAAAAAGTGGTCCCCAGATACTTGAGATGTAACCGACTTTCGGCGGGAACATCTGCGCTAAAATGTCAAAGAAAAACCGTATTCTCGTCACAAGTGTTGTCATGGAAAAACCTGTAACTTTCACAGAGATCCATGTTGCGATCACGATCAGAATAATAATGAGCGGCGCGCGGGAACATTTTTCTTCCACAACTTTGCCGTTTGCAAGCACAAGTTTTTTCGGTTTAAATATTTTATCGTACAATCCCATTACGCTTCCTCCGTTTTCTCCGGAATCTTTCCTTCGTAAATTGTGTTTAACACGTCCTGTGTCACATTCTCGGAAGGTCCGTCATAGACGATCTTTCCGGCACGGATTCCGATGATGCGGTCTGCATATTCGAGTGCTAATTCCACATGATGGATGTTGATCAGGATCGAAATATTCATATCCTGATTGATCTTTCTGAAATCACTCATAACCTGTTTTGCCGTTACCGGATCAAGTGCTGCAACCGGCTCATCTGCTAAGATAATCTCCGGATTCTGCGCAAGTGTACGTGCTAAGGCAACACGCTGCTGCTGACCACCGGAAAGCTGGTCTGCACGGATATATGCTTTATCCAGAATACCGACTTTATCCAGGCTCTCAAGTGCCTGCATTTTGTCTTCTTTTTTAAACACACCAAGCAGAACTCTCCAGAAAGGCATTTCCGGCACTTTTGCCATCAATACGTTACGGATTACTGTTGTTCGTGTGACAAGATTGAATGACTGGAAGATCATTCCGATCTTTCTGCGGAAAGTACGAAGCTCTTTTCCTTTTAAGTTTTTAACCTCTAATCCATCCACCGTCAGAGTTCCTGATGTGATGTCATGCATACGGTTGATCGTCCGCAGTAACGTGGACTTTCCTGCACCGGAAAGACCGATGATCGCTACAAATTCACCCTGTTCGATCTTTAAATTGACATTATCCAGTCCCACTACCCCGTTCGGATATACCTTCGATACGTCCTTAAACTCGATCATAAATTTAAACCAAACCTTTCTTTTACCTGCTGTTTTTATGGTGTGTGTTTTTTATAGGTGTATACTCATTGAAAGGCTGCCGCAAAGCCGGTTTCCCGGCTCTGCAGCAGCCCTCCTGCTGCCCGTCATACTGCCTGTTATTATTTCGTTGTTACTGTCCACTCCCTGTCAGACGTTCCAGTAACGATTAGTTTGCTGCACTTAATTCCTGGATCAGTTTCTGTGCTTCTCTCTCTTTATCATAATCAGAAGACTGTGCCGGCTCATATCCGTTGTGGCTGTAGATAGAGATAACTGCCTTACCTTCCTCTGTGTTACCGATATTGATGAGTGCTGTCTGGATTGCTGATTTTAAGCCGTCATCCATGATCGGAGATGTCTTGCTGACACAGACTGTATCATTGTAGATCGGATCTGTTACACCGATAACATTTGTCTCTTCCCAGATAGATTTTGTACGACCAAATTCACTTGTCCAGCTTTCTTCATAGTCACGTCTTGCATCTGCATAAGTTACAAGTACGTCGATCTGTCCGGAAGCAAGTCTTGCAAATGCACTTGCGTAGGAATCAGACTGTACTGCAGAAGAAAGATCTGTAATACCTTTCTGGTATCTGTCCTGTAACCATAAAGCCGGGTAAATGTAACCTGCCGGTGAGGAGGAGGACATAACGCTCCAGTTTGCGCCGTTTAAATCATCCCAGGTAAGTTCTTCGCCGGAGTTAACTTTATCAGCAAGTTCCTGTCCTTTGTCAGAAGGACCTGCGATGAATAATGCACGGTAAGAAACTGCCTGTTTGTCAGTACCTTCTGTAGGCTGTCCGTCATTCCAGTCTGCAGGGTTGTCCGAATCTTTATTTAAACCATCTCTGGTTGCTGTTAAGATCACATCTGCTCCATCATCATAAAGTACATAGGTACCACCCGGAATAAATCCAACATCAGCAGTTCCTGCTGCAAGTGCCTCACCTACTGCCTCAAAAGTTGTACCAACGGTAATCTTTACTTCTCCGATATCATATCCTAAGCCTGCTAACTCTGTCTGCATTAAATTTGCAAGCGGCTCTGTTGCAGTTACGATCTCATCCGGATCTCTGGATGGAACGAAATATACGTTTAACGTATCGATCTTTACGTTATCAGCAGAAGCTGTCACGTCAGAACTTTCTGTTGCAGCTGCCGTATTATTTGTCGTATTGTTGTCTGCTGCGCTGCTGTTGTTTGATGTGCTGTTTCCACATCCTGCAAATGTACCCATGCATAATGCTGCTGCAAGTAACATAGCAATTTTTTTCTTCATAATGAAATGTTCTCCTCTCTCTCCTGCATCCATTCCCATGCAGGCGTGCACACTTTTGTTGTTGCTCTTTTCATGAATTGTCCAGCCAATGATCAGGCACTGTCTCCAAGTTCAAGCTTTGTTGGCAGATATACCTTCATCGTATCTTTCCTGCCATCTAAGATCCGCTCCAAAAGAAGCTTTATGGCAGTCGTCCATACGATATCCGGCAGCATGCGAAGACTTGTATACGTCGGGTATTTTGTCGACAGCGTCTCAATATCGCGGTAAACTACAACCGCAACATCTTTGGGGATCCGGAATTTTAACTCTTTGATCGCCTCTAATGCCCCTTCTGCGACCTCATCGTTTCCTAAAATAAGAACTTCCGGCACATCCTTCGTCAAAAGCATTTCCTTTGTGAGTGTATACCCATTTTCATGACTGATCTCTCCAACCTTAAAATAGTCTTCCCGATAACAGTCTTTTTTTTGCAGGATCTGCTTTAATCCATTCAGACGACGCACTCCGATACGCACCATATCATCTTCATAGATACCGCCAATATAACCAATGCTGCGATACTCTTTCTCGTCCATCAGATAATGCACCATATCGTTTAATCCCTGCTCATAATCCATGAGGATCTGATCAAATTCATAATCCTTCTTATCTGAATTAACAAACAGAATCTCCGTGCTCAGTGACCGCAAAAAGTCAACTTCCACTTCCGAGAACAAGCCAAATGCAATGATACCGTCCACCTGTTTTACTTCTCCATAAATCAGACGTAAAAAGGCAATATCTGCTTTCTGCGCAATACTTCCGGATAAGATATCCTCCGATGTAATGCTCACATCCGGTCTGTCTCTTCTTACGATATGCCAGTCCGCAACTCCGATGACGATCTGTCTGTCTCGTTTGGCATGACGCATCTTAGGCGGGACATATTTCAACTCATGAGCGATCTTAATTATTTGGTTTTTTACCTCAGGTGTCACAGATAATGTCTCATCCTGATTCAACACTCTCGACACCGTTGCCGCCGACACATGTGCCAGCTTGGCAATCTCTTTGATTGTTGCCATATAATCACGCCTTTCTTCTGCATTATATTTCACGATTTTGCAGATTTCAATAGCTTTAGTAAAGTTTTACTAAAATTTTACCCAGTTTATACAAAAGAGAGAATATTTATCAGGTACGTTAATAAAAATCATTAATTCTGCTGATAAATATTCTCCCGTTTACTGAAAAACAAACCTGTTTTTTCCTTTTTTATATGATCATATTTTTGATTGTTCCGATGGATATGTAATTGGAAAGAACTGCTCCCGCATCCGTTCCATCCGCTGCTTCCGTTTCCGGCAGCCCTGCCGCTGAAAAAATACAGCTTCCGTCCGGTCTGTCCGTTCTCTTGTAGTTATCCCGGTAATACTGGTTCTGATCCGGGATACGATCCCACAGGATTCCTTTGTATTCCTCTAAAGTGCATCCCGGGAAATTGACGTTCCAGATCTCATTTTGCGGTAATGTTTTGGAGATCAGTTCTTTTGCAACCGGTTCTAAATATGTATTTAAAACCTCACACTCATCTTCCTCCGCAACGGAAAATGCGATCGCCGGGACACCCCAGCAGAGAGCCTCCATCGCCGCTCCGATCGTACCGGAATATAAGATATCCCGTCCAACGTTATAGCCTGCATTGATCCCGGAAAATACGATATCCGGTTTTTCTGTCATCAGACATCCAAGTGCCACTTTCACGCAGTCTGCCGGGTCCCCACACACTGTACGCCGTCACACCTGTGGCCGGAAAATCATACGGTTTTACCTCTAAATCGCCACGCACGGTGATCCGGTGTGACATGGCACTGCACTGTGCTGCCGGAGCCACCACCCATACTTCGCCAAGTCCTGCTGCCATCTGCACAAGACGCTTTATGCCCGGTGCTTTAATTCCATCATCGTTTACTACTAAAATCCGCATAAATTCTCTCTTCTACTTATTTTTGATATAGTATTTGAATGTGCGTCTAAAAATTTATTTCCATTTTATGAATCATATGTGTCGGTTCTTCTGCCACCCATATTTCCGTATCCCATGCAATTGATAAAAATTTTTGTTGGCATTTCTTCATTGTCTGGAATGCCGTCACAAAATAATTTCTATATCTTTCGGACAATCTTTACAATATTCCTTAATTTTGGATACACGTTCTATCGTAAGTTCTCCTGTTGACGTATATGCCTCTATAAAAAGCAGCCATTTCTTTTCTTCCTGGTATAATATCAGATCCGGAAGCATTGCATGTTCCAACACTGTTATGTTCAACTCATTTAAAAACTCAACGTCTTTGACCAATTCCCGCTTCTTTGTATCACCAATATATAATAATTTTGCACCTGGTACAAATATAGGGACAAACTCTTCTAAGATTGCTGCTTGAAGCTTATTATGAGCCGATCTTTTCAGATGAAACTGTTCCCCATTATATAACACTGACAGCCCTTTATCTACTTGTCTTATTTGAGAATATTTCTCCTCGTAAGTCTGATGTGTCTCACAATAATAGCAAAGTTCCTCTTCCCAATTTTCTGTTCCGTACGCTCTTAACAGAGTTGCAAACTCTTTCGTCAAACGATAACTGCTTTTCTCACTCTGGGATTTAGCACCATTATGTTCCATAACTGCCATACTGCACAAAGGTGAAACAGAATCATCTCTAATTGTCTCACGGGAATTTTCACTATAACCACCACGCTTTAAATCTGTTCCACCTTTATTAGGATAATATTCATTCATGAACACAATCATATCATGTGTTCTGGCATAACTTTCCTCTACCTGAGACCATTTTGATTTTTCTTTTACACGTGCAACAGCCAGTAAAGTCAGAATAGTCCGTGTATTTTTCAATTTTGAAGGCATCTGCAATACTTCAAGTATTTCGCGCATTTCATTCATCTTTCTGTAAGGGTATTCTTTCATTTAAAGCTCCTTTTTCTTCTGCTCTATCCAATACATTGCCTTAAAATTTCATCGCTGGATAACATATTATCTCTGGTAAAATAATCACCCTGTTTTTTCCATTCTCTCATTGCAGTTTTTCCTATTTTCTGTAGTACATCCTTTGCCGGAATCGGCATTGTATTTAATTCTGCCGAATTTACCTGTGTGCTGCCATTTAACATCCGATAATAACGTTCCCATATATCAGAAGACAATAACGTATAAAACCCATATACCTCACAAAGACTAATCCGTTCTCCTACTTTAATTAAATAATTTAAATGATTTTCTGCAGTAAATTGTTTATATGCAAAAGCATCTGCTAAATGCAAGGCTGGCTGTAGTCTGCGTTTTTCTTCTTTGCCGTCGCTCTCTTTAAAAACTGTATTCTGATTTTCCATCACATTCTTCTTAGATTCATCTTTTACTACAAAATACTGTGGTTTCTCTGTCTGAGCAGGAAATACTATTCTTCCTTCTAATACATTACATGAATGAAGCAATGGAATTGTAGACTCTTTTTTCTCCCACGCTATATACTCCTTATTACGAAATTCTACTACCTGTCCCGTTTTAAATCGAAAGCCCGCCTCTTCGACCGTATTAGGCATTTTCTTCATATAGTTTAATACCTTTAAATCTTCTTCATCTGATGGAAGTACAAAATAATGCTCTTTTCCTTCTGGCAAACAATTTCCACTCTCTACCTGAATTTCTTTTACTTTGCCTAAATCCTGCGCATTCTGACTAATCGCAATGATAATATTCCGAGACTGACTTTTCGATTTCTTTCCATAAGTAATCATTGTTTCCTGCAAGATATCATCACTATGTCCCTCTTTCCCTTTGAATACGCTATTTCGAGATTCAAACAAATGTACACGCTGAATATCCATACTATCCATAAAATAGCTTCTGAAACTTTTAAAATATGTCCCTGATGTCCAGGATCTTGGCGTAATAAATACAAACTCTCCATTTGTCCTCAGCATTTTAACTGCCATAGCCATAAACAGGAAATACATATTAGGCTGACCATGCACTATTTCACTCATACACACGGACTCTGCGGCCTCCTTGCGAATTTTCAAATATGGAGGATTGCTGATCACAATGTCAAATAATCCTTTGCTTTTCTGCATCTCCCAATATTTCTGATTGTCAACAATAAAATTTTCTTTCTGGGTCTTTATAAATAATTTTACCTGTTTTTGGCTGCAATAACTACTTATTATTTCTATATTCTTTTTTAACAATGACTGTATATTTTTGTCGTTCTCATATAATACTACAGAAATTTCCCGTGCTGTTCCTCGTGCAATTAAATGCTCTACCACTGCTGCTGTCAACAGACCATTCCCGGCACCTGGATCGAGTATTTTAACCTTTTCAGATTCCGTTCTTATAAGCGATGCCATATACTCTGCCGTCTGTATCGGAGTAAAAAACTGACCGTAGCTCTTTCTTTCTTTTTTAGGAAAAGAATTTACATATTCAATTGTATTTTTCATTATCTCTTTCAGCATACGATCTCCTCCATCTTGTCTTTTTATTATACTTTATACCTCGAAAAAAAGCAATGATTATCGAACATATATTCTGTTTTTTCCCAATTATATCAAAAAAATCCCTACATTGTCTGTAAATACAACAGACTTTGTAAGGATTTAATTTGCTTGTGTCCTCTATTGTAATGTAAGTGTTACCGTCAATGTGCCGCCCGACGCAGATGCCTGGATCAGTAATGGCTGTGAAAAAGTATTGGTAAACTTAAGGTCTTTGCTCGTTCCTGCGATCGCTGCATCATATCCATCCGGAAGATAAGTTACCGGCAAAGAATGCGGATAACGCTCCGTTGCCGGAAGATTGGCATACCGCATTGCGGCATAAAGTGTCGATGACACCTGACATACACCTCCACCGGTTCCGGTACCGACAGTTCCGCTGATATAAATCGGTGCTACGACATATCCGTTTGCCGCTGTACGCGGTAAAATAGTAGAACTGAATGAAAATGATTTTCCCGGCTGAACTACGACTCCGTTAATACGGGCTGCTGCCAGTTCTACGTTATTTGCACGTGGAACGGTCGCATCATACTGTGTCGTACAGCTGCTTAAAATATTTCCCTGTCCGACTGTCGCTGCAGAAGTCTGCGTTGTGGCAGATACACTTCCTGTTCCGCCTCCGTCTCTGCCCTCTGCCTTACCACATGTCACATAATGGCGGCAATATGCTGCCATGTCGTCACCAAATGCCTGCTGCAGATCTGCGTATTTTGCCCGGTATGCCTGTGGATTGAAATCCGCAGAACAGCTTCTTCCTTCTCTTAATCCGTAATTTACAAAATGATTAAAAAGTGCTGCTTTATTATTGCCAAAAGCAGCGGCTACATCCGGATATGCACTGCGGTAATAATCTGCATCAAAAACTGCCTGATATGCGCTGCGTTCTGCCGCTGTTGCAGCTTCAGTAAACGCCGGGTTCGTCATCAGAAGCCCTGCACATGCCGCAACCGCCAACATCTTTTTCGTCCAATTTTTTCTTTTTATCATGGTATCCTCCCCGTGATTTTACTCTTTATCTGGTACTATAGATATGGATTCATCATATCAGACATGACAAAATTATACAATAGTGCTCTTTCACAATCCGTTTATGCTTTCTCCCCCTCGTACACCACATTTCCATCAATGATCGTATACAAAATATGAGTATCCACAGCAAATGGATTTTCCCCCGTCAACACGAAATCCGCATCCTTTCCCGCCTCAATACTTCCGACACGGTCTTCGATTCCGATATGTTTCGCTGCATTGATCGTGATTGCCTTTAACGCATCAAATTCACTTAACCCGTTAAATACCGCCCTTCCTGCGCAAAGTGCCAGATAGCGCTCCTCGATCACCGGGGAATCCGTAATGATAGAAACCTGACATCCCGCTTTTGCAAGTGCCGCAGGGGTATGAAATCCTTTGTGGCGCAGTTCATATTTGGTTGCATGTCCAAAAGACGGTCCAACCGCAACCGGAAATCCTTCCTTTGCAAGATCATCTGCGATCAATGCTCCGTCCGTTGTATGATCAATCCGAAGATCCACATGAAATTCCTTTGCAATGCGGATTGCGGTGTAGATATCATCGGCGCGGTGCGCATGGGCTTTTAACGGCATCTCGCCGCGGATAACTGGAAGAAGCGCCTCCATTTTTGCATCGTAAGCAGGCATCTTTGAAAAATCCACCTTCCTATCCGCGTCTGTTTTCTGCGAATCGTCCATCACTTGTTCCTGTGCCTGTTCCATCTCAAGTTCATTCCAGCCCTCCGGACAGCCGGCAGCGTGTAATTTTGTGTCATATATTTTTGCCTTTGTGAGTGCCTCCCGCAGCTTCGCGGCAACAGACATTCTCGAATAAACACCTTTTTCCTTATAACAGTTTTTCGGATTCTCACCGAAAGCGATCTTCATGGCTGTTTTTTCTTTGACTAACATGTCATCCACACGCTTTCCGTAAGTCTTGATGGCGCAGAATGTTCCGCCAATGACATTTGAGCTTCCCGGTCCGGTGCACACACAGGTCACACCGCCTTCGCGTGCCATCTGGAAAGTCTCATCCTGCGGATTGACTGCATCAACCGCGGAGAGCTGCGGTGTCACAGGATCCCCTGATTCGTTATAATCCTCGCCGGCAAATCCGGTCGCATACCCGTCTAATCCCATGTGACAGTGCGCATCCACAAATCCCGGATAAACATCGATCCCGGTTGCATCGATCACATCCGCGTCATTGATGATCTTCCCCTCTAAGACCGGTGCGATCTTTTTTATTTTTCCATTCTCCACTAAAATATCTGCCACAAATGGCTCTTTCTCTATGGCGTTGTGGATCGTTCCCTGTTTGATCAGTAAGTAATTGCTCATGTGTGCCTCCTGTTTTATGTCCGGTGACTGTAAAAATCCTGTTTACCGTTGTTTTGATCAGAATCCGCATTTTGCGCCTTTCTGTCTTACATAATTAATTCCCATATCATACCAACATTATACCATGTATTCTTTTTATCCGGCTCCTCATTTTCCATATACAGAAAAAACCTTGTGATTATGCCCAAAATCACACAAAAAATAGGCATAACAGCAGCGTTTCTGCTGTATATGCCCATTTCACCGCACAACTGACAATCATGCCGACACCTTATAGCGTTATCCTGCAAAAAAGGATCTGCATGCGAATCATACGCTGCAGATCCCTGATGCACTTTTATTTCACTGACAAATCCGTATTCCTGATCTTATCCCTGATCCGAAGGATCATGGACGGTGATACGGAAAGCTCGTCAAATCCCATCCGGAGGAACGTCTCTGTGAGCGTTTCATCCGCGCCAAGCTCACCGCAGATGCCAACCCAGCATCCTTCCTTATGTCCGTTATCCACAACCATTTTTAACATCCGAAGGACTGCTTCATGGTGTGAATCATAAATATTATCCAGTTTCGGATTCTGCCTGTCGATTGCAAGTGTATATTGTGTCAGATCGTTTGTCCCGATCGAAAAGAAATCAACCTCTTTCGCTAAAAGATCACTGATCATAACTGCCGCCGGTGTCTCGATCATAATACCGAGTTCCACATCCTTATACGGAATACCGTCGGCATCAAGTCCCGCTTTCACTTCCGCAATGATTTCTTTGATCTTTTTCACCTCATTTACGGAAATGATCATCGGGAACATGATCGCAATCGTTCCATAATAGCTGGCACGGTAGATTGCCCGAAGCTGTGTCTTAAAAATTTCAGTGCGGTCGAGGCAGATCCGGATCGCACGGTAACCCATTGCCGGGTTTTCTTCTTTCTCAAGGCCAAAATAACCGACCTGTTTATCTGCTCCGATATCAAGTGTACGGATAATAACTTTTTTACCCGCCATATTTTCCGCAACTGTCTTATATGCTGCAAACTGCGCTTCTTCTGTCGGGTAATCCTCCGACTCTAAATAAAGGAACTCACTCCGGAACAGTCCGATTCCACCCGCATCATTGGCAAGTACATTTGCCACATCGGAAACACCCCCGATATTGGCATAAAGATTGATCTTCGTTCCATCCTTTGTGATATTTTCCTTACCCTTTAATTCCTGAAGCAGACGTTTCTTCTGCTCATTTTCTTCTTTTAACTTCCGGTATTCCGCTTTCGTATCCTCATCCGGTTCTACGAAAAACTTTGCATCAAATCCATCCACGATACCGAACTGTCCGTCCGCGCCCTCTTCCGGAAAATCAACTCCGATCAATGCCGGAATATTCATGGTTCTCGCTAAGATCGCCGTGTGGGAATTGGTGGAACCGTGACGTGTTACAAAAGCAAGTACTTTTGATTTATCAAGCTGCACGGTCTCGCTCGGTGCAAGGTCATCCGCTAAAAGGATAAACGGTTCATCGCCGCTTAAACCTGCATCACCGTTTCCCTGTAAAATAGAGATCACGCGGTTGGAGATATCTTTGACATCCGCCGCACGTTCTCTCATATAATCATCATCCATCGCAGCAAACATCTGCGCAAAATTATCTCCGGTGGAAGCAACTGCAAATTCTGCATTGACCTGCTGGGTTTCGATCATGTTTGTGATCGACTCTACATAGTCGAGATCATCCAGCATCATCTGGTGCATCTCAAAATTGCCGCATTGACTTCACCGACTTCCTGACTGCTTTTTCATAAAACACCAAGCTGCCTTTGGGCTTCTTCTTTGCATCCTCAAAACGTTTTTTTTCTGCTTCTATATCCGTTATCTTTGTTCGTTTTACTGCGTTATCCGTCTTATGATAGACAGACAGTCTGCCCATGGCAATTCCGCCGAATACACTTTTTCCGTGCAGTTCCATGCCCGTTACCTCCATTTTAGATTTTTATTTCTGTTTTTATCAATTTTTACAGATTTGCTTTCAAAAATGCCTCGATTGCAGCACTTGCTGCCTCTTCATTCTCTCCATCGGTGCAGACTGTGATCTCCTCGCCGCATTTTACACCAAGTCCCATAACTCCAAAAATACGTTTTGCATCTGCTGCTTTTCCATCTTTTGCAATGGTAATGCTGCATGGAAATGCGGCTGCTTCCTTTACAAGTGCTCCTGCCGGTCTTGCATGGATTCCCCCTTTGTCTGTGATCACGTATTTAAATTCTTTCATGATTTTCTCCTTTCTTTGTACATAACACATTGTTTTATGATTACATATTCACAGACTCTATATTGTTGCAACATAAAGCCTGCGATTTTAATTACCTTTTCCGTTTCCTATCTTTTTGATACATCCTTCTTTAAAAGTCCAAGGATTACGCATCCTACAACAGAACCAACCGCCAGTGATATGAGATATAACAGCGGATGGCCTACGGTTAAGAATACGAAGATTCCACCATGTGGTGCCATTAATGTACAGTTAAATGCCATGGATAATGCTCCTGCAACTGCGGAACCAATGATACAGGACGGCAGCACACGCAATGGATCCGATGCTGCAAACGGGATTGCTCCCTCTGAGATAAAGGAAAGTCCCATAACAATGTTTGTCGGTCCTGCTTTTCTCTCTTCTTCGGTAAATTTGTTTTTAAAGAACATGGTTGCAAGTGCGATTGCAAGCGGTGGAACCATACCACCGACCATAACAGCTGCCATGATATTGTAATTGCCTGCTGCGATAGATGCGGTACCAAATACATATGCTGCTTTGTTTACCGGGCCACCCATATCTACGGACATCATTCCGCCGAGCAGTGCGCCAAGCAGGATTGCCTTTGCACCATTCATGCTGTTTAATCCGTTGTTGATCATAACGTTTAATGCTCCGATCGGAGGCTCTACCACATAAGTCATGATCACTCCGATCAAAAAGATACCGATTACCGGATAGAGAAGCATTGGCTTGATACCCTCTAAGCCTTCTGGCAGTTTCTCAAACAGTTTCTTTAACAGACGTACCAGATAGCCTGCAACAAAACCTGCAACGAGTGCTCCAAGGAATCCTGATGTACCGTTTGCTGCGATTGCTCCGCCGACAAAACCGACCGCAAGACCAGGACGATCTGCAATACTCATTGCGATAAATCCGGCTAAGATCGGAAGCATAAATCCGAATGCAACACCACCGATCGATTTAAACATTGCCGCCATCGGTGTGATCGTACCAAAGTTTGAACGCTCATCAAATGGAAGGCTGTTTAAGTCAACTGCAAAACCATCGATCAGAAATGCGATCGCAATCAGGATACCACCGCCGATAACGAACGGTAACATATGGGAAACTCCATTCATCAGGTGTTTGTAAATCTGATGTCCAACGCTGTCAGATTCTTCCTCACTGTCTGCTGCCTGACCGCTTCCCTTCGCCTGATACAGTGGAACATTGCCGTTTAACGCTCTGTCTAACAATTCTTCCGCCTTACTGATTCCATCAGAAACCTTACACTGGATCACAGGTCTGCCTGCAAAACGATCCATCGGAACCTGTGTATCCGCTGCAACAATAATACATGCAGCCTCTGCAATTTCAGCTTTTGTCAATACATTTTTGGCACCGCCGGAACCTCTTGTCTCAACTTTCACACGGCATCCAAGTTCTTTCGCTTTTTTCTCAATATTTTCTGCCGCCATATAAGTATGTGCGATTCCGTTCGGGCATCCGGTCACAGCGAGGATCAGCTTTCCATTCTCTGTGTTTTTCTCCTCTGCTGCATTCTTTGTATCTGCGCTGTTCTTTTTCTCTTCTTCGGCATCTTTCTCAGCTTCCGCGCGGTCGATCACACTTAAAAATTCCTCAACCGTCTTTGCATTGCGAAGTCCGCTTGTAAAATTCTCATCCATCAGAAGAACAGATAACTTGCTAAGTACATCCAGATGTACGTTGTCTTCCGTATTTGGTGCTGCGATCAGGAAGATCAGGCTGACCTTTTCTCCATCTAATGCATCAAAATCCACCCCGTCTTTGATGACCATTGCTGCAAGACCCGGTCTGCTGACTGCATCTGACTTGCAATGTGGAATGGCGATTCCTTCACCAATTCCGGTTGTTCCTTCTTCCTCTCTGGCGTATACGCCCTTGCGGTACTTCTCAACATCGTTGATCTTTCCGCTCTTAGCCATCAATGCAACCATTGCATCAAGGGCTTCGTTCTTTCCAGTGACTTTGCCATTTAAGTCAATACTCTCTACGGCAAGTAAATCCCTGATTTTCATGCTTAAATCCTCCTTGTTTTGCGAAGCAAAATGCGACTGCCCTTGCAGGAGCAGAGGATTTTACTCCTTGTTTTGCGAAGCAAAATGTCTGCTATGCATGCTATGCCTAATAGCTTGCATAGCATGTGCCCTTTCTTGCAGGAGCAGAGGATTTTACTCCTCCTACTTAAATATGCCTTTGTTTTTATCTAAAAGCGCCAAAACTTCCGGTTCTGTTGCCAGTTCCTCGGAAAATGCCGATGCGCTTCCAGTACAAACCCCCATCTGGAAAGCTTCTTTATAGCTTCCCGTCTTTAAATAACCTGTTACAAATCCGGCTACCATGGAGTCCCCGGCGCCAACCGAATTGACGACCTTACCCTTTGGTGCCTCCGCCTGAAAGATGCTGCCGTCTTCAGCAACCAGCACTGCTCCGTCGCCAGCCATGGATACGAGGACATTTCCTGCACCCTTTTCCTGCATCTTCTTTGCGTAAGTGATCACATCTTCTTTTTCTGTTATTTTCACACCGAAAATCTCACCAAGTTCATGATTATTCGGTTTAATTAAAAACGGATGATACTGTAATACATTTACGAGCAGATCTTTTGTCGCATCCACAACAATCTTTAAATCCTTATCTGCAAGATATTTCATGATATCCATGTAGATGGTCTGCGGCATCACATCCGGGATACTTCCCGCCATAACCAAAACATCTCCATCTGAAAGCCGATCCAGTTTTTCATAAAGTGTTTTGATGTCAGCTTCTGATATCGCCGGTCCCTGTCCGTTGATCTCACTCTCCTCGACGGAACGCATTTTTACATTGATCCTTGTCATTCCTTCTTTTACCGGAATAAAATCCGCCCGGATTCCTTTTTCCCTGATCAGACGCTCCAGTTCGTTTCCGGTAAATCCGGCATAAAACCCAAGTGCCGTGTTCTCCAGTCCAAGATTTTTTAACACCATGGATACATTGATTCCTTTTCCACCCGGAAAAATCTTCTCCTCTGATGTCCGGTTGACCATTCCGCAGGTGAAATGCGGAACTGTCACAATGTAGTCCAGTGATGGATTAAATGTAACAGTGTAAATCATTTTCTCAGTCTCCTTTCTGCTTTTCCCGCGTTTTTGTTCCGCAGGTCTTCGTATTTTTTATACTTCAATTACATTTTTACATTTACGGTACGCAGGTTTTGTAAGACCTGTCGTGATGACCTTTGCACTCTCAAACGGAGCAAATGTCACACTTGATATCTGGTTGAATTTACTGTCATCTGCTAAAATATAACAATCTCTGCAGTTTTCCATGGAGCGTTTTTTTACGAGCGCTTCTTTTAACTCCGGTGTTGAAAATCCGCGCTGCATGCTGATTCCGTTTGCTCCCCAGAATCCCTTTGTAAAATTGTATTTTTCAACCGATGAAACGGCTTCCTCTCCCACGATCGCCTCAGTTATCGCTTTAAACTCTCCACCGAGGATATATACCGTACATCCTTTCCGTGCAAGTTTTTTTGCATGTGTGATCGCATTGGTCACAAATACTGCCTGTTTGGTCGTGATGAAATCAATCATCAGGTCCGTCGTCGTACCTGCATCAATATAAACAAAATCTCCAGGTTCGATCAGCCCTGACGCATATTTTGCGATCTTTTCTTTTGCACCTTTGTTCCGTTCTTTTCGCTGCATGACTTCGTCATCCTCGGTACTATATGAGGTATTTTTTAAAATTGCACCTCCGTGTACCTTGATGAGCTGACCATTTGCATCCAGTGTATTTAAATCTCTTCGTATTGTCGACTCTGATGCATCCAGTTCTGTCATGAGCTGCTGAACGGTTACGCTCCCCATACTTTCTAGTATGGATAAAATTCTTGTAAATCTTTCTTCTGTCAGCATATCTTTCCCTCCAATTTAATTCACAACCGTTCAATTTCGTTCATCTTTGATAGTTTTATTATATGTTCACATTCCGTCACAGTCAATCGAAATCCGTCAAAATCATTCACAAAAAATCATTTTAAAATTGTGGAGTGCAAAAGACTGCCGGAAGAATCAGTCCTGTTTCTTTACCAGGAAGCCGTTTCTTACGACAGTCTTTATATTTTTGATCTAATTTATACTAATCGCTGCTTTTTCACACTGCTTTCCGTTATTCACACGATCATAAACGCTTTACTCCCCTTTGAAAACGTTCGATCGCATCTTTACATCATCCGCAAAATTTCAACCACCTCTGCATTTTCGTCTTATACCGTATGATACCCATTTCCTCAAATGCCTGTCCGGCAATATAACACCGCAATGCCATCAGTACGCCACTGTGCGTTACGATCAACACATCTTCCGTCTCCCGTTCTAAGATCATTCCGAGTGTATCAAGCGCACGCCTCAGCACTTCATTGTAACATTCTCCATGCGGTGTATGGACATAACGCCTGTTGGCATCCCAGTCCTGATACTCTTTTGCATTTTCCTGCGTAATGCTTTCCCAGCTTCTGCCTTCCCAGTCGCCCATATCCATTTCCCGCAGACCATCCGCCGCAATACATGGAATATCAAGCGCGATCGCCGCCTCCTGTGCCGTCTGTGCTGCACGAAGCTGTGGGATGTATATGCCCGCACAACCTGAAGAGTCCCTTCCTTTTTCCGATCCAGAAGCATGTCCGCAAGCTCTTTTGCCTGCTGCTTTCCTGTCTCATTCAACGGCACATCTGTCTTGCCCTGTATTTTCTTTTTACATTCCAGTCCGTCTCTCCGTGACGTACAAAATATAAAATCATTGATTTCTCCTCTTTGGGTGATGTTGTCATAAATCAAGTATAAACAATTCGTTTTGATTTGTCTATGTGAATCCATACAACGGCAGATTCTTCTTGCAATTTATGATTTCCCATGTATACTACATCTATCGCAATTCAATTTTATTTTCATAGAATCATTTTCTGAATACCACTCTTTTCATTCCGGCATTTCGCCAGCTATTTCAGAAAACTATTGTGAAAAACACTTAAATTTTTATAATTAAAGGAGAAAACTACATGGGGAAAAACAAAGGAAAACGCAGTCACACAAAACATGTTTTTGTGCAGAAGAAGTACCGGATGCCTTGTTCCGCAGGATTTTTAATGAGAAATCAGTTTTGCTGGAGTTATACAATGCCCTGAATCAGACAGATTACGATGATGCAGATGAACTGATTTTTACACGATCGATGACGTGATCTATCTCGGATATAAAAATGACGTATCATTCATCGTCCGAGGCACGCTGAATCTGTATGAGCACCAGAGTACCTTAAACCCCAACATGCCGATCCGCGGACTGATCTATTTCGGCAAACAGTATGAGAGCTACATTAAACAAAATAACCTGAACATTTACGGGAAAAAGCTGCTTTCGCTGCCGTTTCCCCAGTTTGTTATTTTTTATAATGGGGTTGAACCGTTGGAAGATAATAAAGATTACATAGAGCTGCATCTTTCAGATGCGTTTATATGTGCTGAATCAAACCACCTGACAACAAATGCTGCACCCAGACAGCCAGTCGTTACTACTGATATGCCTGTTTCTGATATTGATGTCCCTGACTCCGCTGCGCAAAATACGTCCAGCCCCATCAGCACCCACCCCTGCTTAGAGTGCACTGCACGGGTTTACAACATTAATTATGGACACAATCAGGAACTGATGGCACGATGCCGGACTTTAGAGGAATATTCCATTCTGATCGGCAGAATTTCTTCGAATGTCAGAAACGGTATTCCATTAGAACCGGCAGCGGATGCTGCTGTACAGGAATGTATCAGGAACGGTATCCTAAAGGATTTTCTTATCAAACACAGATCGGAGGTCGTAGGTATGTTATTGGAAGAATTCGATATGGATGAGTATATTAAGATGGAACGCAGGGACAGTTATGAGGATGGACATGAGGATGGCTTAGCCGAGGGCAAACGTCTTGAGCAGTTACACGTCGTCCACAACCTGTTTCAAAAAAGCATCCCTGCCGAAAACTGCGCCGACCTGCTTAATGAAAACACAGATTTTGTCAATAAAATATATTCACTGTGCCATGCTCACCCTGACTGGTCAGATGAAGATATTTACAATGCATTAAAAGAAAAATAAAGCTTTATTAAAATTCCTGTAAGTATATCATTTTATCAATATGTTACTGTTCACTCGTACCTCGTTCCAGTAACGGATTTTGCCGATGCTTCGCATTCCAAATCGGCAAAATCTGCTGCCACCACTGTATCATACGGCATTTTCAGTTCAGAAAATGCCTGCCTGTGAACAGTAACATCAATATCCCATACTTGCATGGATCTTTTCTTTCTATTCTACTTTTGTATAATAATATCTTTATGTTATACTACATCTATCGCAATTCGATTTTATTTCCATAAGATCATTTTCTGAATATCACTCTTTTTCATTCCGGCATTTCGCCAGCTATTTCAGAAAACTATTGTGAAAAACGTTTAAATTTTTTATAATCAAAGGAGAAAACTACATGGGGAAAAACAAAGGAAAACGCAGTCACACAAAACAGCAGAATACGGATGCCTTGTTCCGCAGGATTTTTAATGAGAAATCGGTTTTGCTGGAACTGTACAATGCCCTGAATCAGACAGATTACGATGATGCAGATGAACTGATCTTTTACACGATCGATGATGTGATCTATCTCGGATATAAAAATGATGTGTCATTTATCGTCCGAGGCACGCTGAATCTGTATGAGCACCAGAGTACCTTAAACCCCAACATGCCGATCCGCGGACTGATCTATTTCGGCAAACAGTATGAGAGCTACATTAAACAAAATAACCTGAACATTTACGGAAAAAAGCTGCTTTCGCTGCCGTTTCCGCAGTTTGTTATATTTTATAATGGATTTGAACCGTTGGAAAATGATAAAGATTACATGGAACTGCATCTTTCGGATGCGTTTGTATATGCCGGATCAAATCACCTGGCAACAGATGCTGCATCCAGCCCCATCAGCACCCGCCCCTGCTTAGAATGTACTGCGCGGGTTTACAATATTAATTATGGGCACAATCAGGAACTGATGGCGCGATGCCGGACTTTAGAGGAATATTCCATTCTGATTGGCAGAATCTCTTCGAAGGTCAGAACCGGCATTCCATTAGAACAGGCAGCAGATACCGCTGTACAGGAATGTATCAGGGACGGTATTTTGCAGGATTTTCTTATCAAACACAGATCGGAGGTCGTTGGTATGTTATTGGAAGAATTTGATATGGATGAATATATTAAGATGGAACGCAGGGACAGCTATGAGGATGGGCATGAGGATGGTTTAGCGATGGGTTTAGCGGAGGGCAAACGTCTTGAGCAATTACACATCATCCACAACATGTTCCAGGAAAATATTCCTGCACAAAGCTGTGCTAAGTTGCTTGACAAGGACGTTACATTTATCAGCAAAGTGTATTCTCTATGCCAGGCTCACCCAGACTGGTCAGATGACGATCTTTACCATGCATTAAAAGAAAAATAGATTTCATTATAAAAATCTCTGTAAGCATATATCCATTATCGCATACTTACAGGGATTTTTTCTCTATATATTCTGCTTGTCTATAATAGCATCTTCATGCTATACTACATCTATCGCAATTCGATTTTATTTCCATAAGATCATTTTCTGAATATCACTCTTTTTCATTCCGGCATTTCGCCAGCTATTTCAGAAAACTATTGTGAAAAACACCTAAATTTTTTATAATTAAAGGAGAAAACTACATGGGGAAAAACAAAAGAAAACGCAGTCACACAAAACATGTTTTTGTGCAGAAGAAGTACCGGGATGCCTTATTCCGCAGAATTTTTAATGAGAAACCGGTTTTGCTGGAACTGTACAATGCCCTGAATCAGACAGATTACGATGATGCAGATGAACTGATCTTTTACACGATCGATGATGTGATCTATCTCGGATATAAAAATGATGTGTCATTTATCGTCCGAGGCACGCTGAATCTGTATGAGCACCAGAGTACCTTAAACTCCAAACATGCCGATCCGCGGACTGATCTATTTCGGCAAACAGTATGAAAGCTATATTAAACAAAATAACCTGAATATTTACGGGAAACTGCTTTCACTACCGTTTCCCCAGTTTGTTATTTTTTATAATGGGGTTGAACCGTTGGAAGATAATAAAGATTACATAGAGCTGCATCTTTCAGATGCGTTTATATGTGCTGAATCAAACCACCTGACAACAATGCTGCACCCAGGCAGCCAGTCGTTACTACTGATATGCCTGTTTCTGATATTGATGTCCCTGACCCGCTGCGCAAAATACGTCCAGCCCCATCAGCACCCGCCCCTGCTTAGAGTGCACTGCACGGATTTACAACATTAATTATGGACACAATCAGGAATTAATGGCACGATGCCGGACTTTAGAGGAATATTCTATCCTGATTGGCAGAATTTCTTCGAAGGTCAGGAAACGGTATTCCATTAGAACCGGCAGCGGATGCTGCTGTACAGGAATGTATCAGGGACGGTATTTTGCAGGATTTTCTCACCAAACACAGATCGGAGGTCGTTGGTATGTTATTGGAAGAATTCGATATGGATGAGTATATTAAGATGGAACGCAGGGACAGCTATGCGGATGGACATGAGGATGGCTTTAGCGATGGGTTTAGCGGAGGGTTAGCGGAGGGCAAACGTCTTGAGCAATTACACATCATCCACAACATGTTCCAGGAAAATATTCCTGCACAAAGGGCTCACCCTGACTGGTCAGATGAAGATCTTTACAATTCACTAAAAGAAAATTAAACTCATTATTTCAAACAACAGACTACACACTCCACGCATATTCTATTTTCAAAACACCTGTAATTACATGCCCAACAACATATAATTACAGGTGTTTTATTACTGAAATATTTCTTTTACAGATCACATAGGAAATCCCTGCCACAACCACTTCCGTGATCCAGAACGCATGCCAGACGCCCGCAGCCCCCAATATTTTACTCAAAATAAATGCCAATGGTAAAATAACTGCTATGTACCTGAGCACAGAAATTACCAACGATTCTTTTCCCTTTCCCAGTCCTTCCAACGCACCTGATACCGTGACGGAGACCGATGACGCAATAAATCCAATGCTGATCAGACGAAGCGCCTCTTTTCCAAATTGTATCGTCTCCGGATTACTGGTAAACAATCCAATGAGCGTCTGCGGCACTGCCATACAAAGTATCGTTCCGATTACCATGACCCCCGCGATCAATACCAGCGCTGACCGGAAAATTTCTCTGACACGCTTTGACTCTCCCGCACCGTAGTTATATCCGATCAGAGGACGCATCCCCTGCACGACACCATTTCCTGTCAGATATAAAAATGTCTGTAATTTAAAATAAGCCCCAAGTACAAGTACATAGCTGGCAGAATAAACCGCAAGAATCGCATTTAATGCAGAGACCTGTACAGACGGCAGCGCGATGCTCAATGTTGCCGGGACACCGATCGAATACATTTTCCTGCTAAGTTCCGCTTCCGGTTTCATATCTTTCCATCTTATTTTTACCGGAATCGGTTTAAAAAAGTAAAACAGCAGATAGCTGACAAGAGAAGCCATCTGACCGATCCCGGTTGCGATAGCAGCTCCCCGGATCCCCATTTCAGGAAAGAAACCAATTCCAAATATCATAAAAGGATCTAAGATAATATTGGTCACACAGCCGATCAGCATACAGAGCATGGACGTTTTCATGCGCCCCACTGACTGAAAAATTTTTTCAAAGCAAAGCCCTGCCGCATTGGGTACTGCAAAAAGAAATACGATCTGCGCGTATGCTGCGCCCATGTCTATGATCGACCTTTTATCTGTAAACATGGCAAGAAAAGGTGCTGTGATTGCAATGCAGACTACCGCTAAGATCAGTCCGTGGATCATATTAAAAAGTGTTCCAAGCGACGCCGCCTTATCCGCCGTGTTCTGCTTTTGTGCTCCAAGAAAATATGCGATTGTCGCATTGATTCCAATTGCAAATCCGATAACAACTGCATTGACCAGATTCTGCAATGGGAACACCAAAGATAGTGCCGTCATCGCATCTTCGCTGATGCGCGCCACAAAATAACTGTCAATGATATTGTAGAGCGCATTGACTAACATGGAAAATGTCATTGGCAATGCCATGGAGATCACAAGCGGCATGACCGGTTTTTCTTTCATAAAATTCTGGTTCATTTTTCATTCCTTTCGTTTCATGACATGAGGACACATCGTGGTTTCAGACTTCTTAATTGGCAGATTCCACAAAACCGGGACTGCTTATGTGCAATCTGACAACAAAAACGCCACACAGTTGCAAATCATTGCAGCTGTGTGGCGAAAAATAGAGTTCATCACTCAAGAAAAGTCCACTCCATAAAATGGTTTTGGAACTATATTATAACCAGTAAATTTTATTTCTGTCAAGTAAATCTTATTTTGCAATATCAATACGCACCAGTGCTTTGCGAAGTGCAAATTCAGCACGTTTGACATCGATTGCCTCTGTCCGGTGGGCAAGCCGTTCCTCGGCACGCTGACGCGCAGCTTCAGCACGGTTCTTGTCGATCTCATTCGGCCACTCTGCAATCTCTGCGAGAAGTGTTACCTTATCCGGCAGAATTTCCGCAAAGCCGGAATGTACTGCCGCGATCACGTCATCTTCACCCGTCTTGTGGATCTTTACGATGCCGGGTGCTAACACGGTCGTGAGCGGAATATGCTTTTTATACACACCGATCTCACCGGAGGCAGTGGTAAACTCGATCATATCACCCTCACCTGTATAAAAACACGATCCGGCGTAATGATCTCTACCTGAAAGAGTCTGTTTTCTTCTGCCATACACACCCTCCATTATTACTGCATCTTTGCGCGGACATCATCGATCGTACCTGCATTTAAGAAATAACTCTCCGGTACATCATCATGCTTTCCTTCAAGAATCTCCTTAAATCCGCGGATTGTCTCTGCAATCGGAACATATTTTCCATCCAGACCGGTAAACTGTGTTGCAACGAAGAACGGCTGGGATAAGAATCTCTGTACCTTTCTTGCACGGCTTACAACCAGTTTATCATCCTCGAAAGCTCGTCCATACCAAGGATTGCAATGATATCCTGCAATTCTTTGTATTTCTGTAAGATCTCCTGCACACCGCGGGCTACCTCAAAGTGCTCCTGGCCAACGATACGCGGGTCTAAGATACGGGAAGTAGAACCAAGCGGATCCACTGCCGGATAAATACCGAGTTCTGCGATAGAACGCTCAAGTACGGTCGTTGCATCCAGATGTGCGAACGTGGTTGCCGGAGCCGGGTCTGTCAAGTCATCCGCAGGCACATAAACCGCCTGAACGGAAGTGATAGAACCGTTCTTTGTAGATGTGATACGCTCCTGCAGAGCACCCATCTCTGTCTGTAATGTCGGCTGGTAACCTACGGCGGAAGGCATACGTCCTAACAGCGCGGATACCTCAGATCCTGCCTGTGTAAAACGGAAAATATTGTCAATGAAGAGCAATACATCCTTACCGCCTTTATCACGGAAATACTCTGCCATCGTAAGACCTGTTAAGGCAACACGCATACGTGCTCCTGGCGGCTCGTTCATCTGTCCGAACACCATGGTGGTCTTATCGATAACTCCTGATTCTTTCATTTCATAGTAAAGGTCATTTCCCTCACGGGTACGCTCACCAACGCCGGTAAATACGGAATATCCACCGTGCTCGGTTGCGATATTGTGGATCAGCTCCTGGATTAAAACGGTTTTACCTACACCGGCACCACCGAACAATCCGATCTTACCACCTTTCTGGTAAGGGCAGAGAAGATCTACGACCTTGATACCTGTCTCTAACATCTCCTGGGATGTTGCCTGTTCCTCAAATGCAGGAGCAGGTCTGTGGATCGGCCATTTTTCCACGCCGGCCGGAGGATCGATCTCGTCGATCGGATCTCCTAATACATTAAACATTCTGCCCAATGTATTCTCACCTACCGGCACACTGATCGGTCCGCCGGCTGCAACTGCATCCATGCCGCGGACTAATCCATCGGTTGATCCCATTGCGATACATCTGACTGTATCATCGCCCAGATGCTGGGAAACCTCAACGGTCAATTCTTTTCCCGCCTGATCGCCTCTTAACGGGATACGAATCGCATCGTTGATCTCCGGCAGATTGCCCTCTGTGAATTTAATATCCAGAACGGCACCGATAATCTGGGTAATCTTACCGATATTATTTGCCATCGCTTCTTTCTCCTTGTAATCAAATTTTGTGCTGCTGTCTTTTTATTCGATTGCAGATTACCTGCAGCTTCATCTGCTTATCCAGAGATTGCCGACGCACCGGCAATGATCTCTGTTAATTCCTGTGTAATCGAGCCCTGACGTGCCCGGTTATATTTGAGCGTCAGATCACTGATCATATCCTCTGCATTGCTCGTTGCAGAATCCATTGCCTGCATTCTGGCACCGTTTTCACTGGCAACTGCCTCCACAAGTGCCCCGTAAAACAGGCTTGTAACGTATTTTGGAATGATCATATCAAGTGCTTCTGTCTCATTCGGCTCATAATTCATCAGAACATTTGCCTCTGCTGCTGCGCCGAGTTCTTCTTCATCAAACTCGATCGGAAGCAGCTTCATCAGCTTCGGTTCGTGTACGACTGTATTTTTAAAATGTGTATACACAAGATAAATCTCGCCGATCGTGCCGTTGGTATAATCCGCAAGCACCTTCTTGCAGAGTTCTGCCGCATCGTCATAAGACGGGGACTCAATGATATAGGAGTCATCTTCTTTGATATGATAGCCGCGGCGTTCTAATACCTCGCGTCCCTTTCCACCGATAGCATAGATCTCTACATCATCTTTGGAAAAGTCACTTCCCGTAACCAGCTTGATCAGGTTGGAGTTGTATCCACCGGCAAGTCCACGGTTGGATGTGATCACAACGATCGCTTTCTTTGTGGAAGTACCTTTTTTCAGATATGGATGATCGATCCCGCCTGATCTTGCAAGCATGGAAGTAACGGTCTGGTACATATAGTTCGAATATGGATTCGTCTGTTCTGCCCTGCTTTTTGCTTTCTGCAGTTTTACGGTTGAAACAAGCTTCATGGCTTTTGTGATCTGCTGCGTACTCTGTATGCTGCTTTTTCTTCGTTTAATGTCCCTCATTGAGGCCATAACAACTTCCTCCTTTTTTTGGCGAAGTCCTGCTTGTTACGCTTATTTCAAGAAATCTGCCTTACATTCTTCGATTGCTTTGACGAGTTTTGCCTCGGTCTCATCACTGATGACTTTCTCTGTGCGGATCGCTTCCGGTACATCCGGATATTTGGTATCCACATACTCAAACAGTGCTTTTTCAAACGGTAAAACCTGTTCTACCGGAATATCCAGAAGGTATTTTCTGGTTGCAGCATAGATGATGATGACCTGTTTTCAACCGGCATCGGCTGATACTGCGGCTGTTTTAACATCTCACGGATTCTGGCACCCTGTGCTAACTTCTCTGTCGTGTCGGCATCGAGCTCAGAACCAAACTGTGCAAATGCTGCAAGCTCTCTGTACTGTGCCAGCTCGACACGGATCGGTGCTGCAATCTTCTTCATAGCCTTGATCTGTGCGGAACCACCTACACGGGATACCGAAAGACCCGCATTGATCGCCGGACGGAAACCGGAGTTAAACATCTCTGTCTCAAGATAGATCTGACCATCGGTGATAGAGATAACGTTTGTCGGGATATATGCCGAAACGTCACCAGCCTGTGTCTCGATGATCGGCAGTGCAGTCAGGGAACCTCCGCCAAGTTTGTCGGAAAGTCTTGCCGCACGCTCTAAGAGTCTTGAGTGCAGGTAGAATACATCTCCCGGATAAGCCTCACGTCCTGGTGGACGTTTTAAGAGCAAGGAGAGTGTACGGTATGCGGCTGCGTGCTTACTTAAATCATCGTAAACAACGAGAACATCTTCTCCGTTCTCCATCCATTCCTCACCGATCGCACATCCTGCATACGGTGCAATATACTGTAATGGTGCAAGCTCACTTGCAGTGGAAGCAACCACTGTCGTAGGACATTGCCCCAAATTCTTCCAATGTTTTTACCAGAGCGGCAACTGTGGAAGCCTTCTGTCCGATGGCAACGTAAATACATTTTACGCCCTGTCCCTTCTGGTTGATGATCGTATCGATCGCAATCGCTGTCTTACCGGTCTGTCTGTCACCGATGATCAGCTCACGCTGTCCACGTCCGATCGGCACCATGGAATCGATTGCCTTGATACCGGTCTGTAACGGTGTATCTACGGATTTTCTGGAAATAACACCCGATGCGACACGCTCGATCTGACGATATTTGTTCGTCTCGATCGGTCCTTTGCCGTCGATCGGCTGTCCTAACGCATTGACAACTCGTCCTAACATGGCGTCACCGACCGGAACCTCTACTACTCGTCCGGTGGTCTTTACGGTATCACCCTCGTTGACATTGCGCTGCGCACCTAAAAGTACGGCACCGACATTGTCTTCCTCAAGGTTTAATACCATTCCATATACTTCTCCCGGAAATTCCAGAAGCTCGCCCTGCATTGCGTTGTCAAGACCGTGAATACGTGCGATACCATCTGCTACCTGAATAACGGTACCAACGTCAGCTACCTCTAACTGCGCTGCATACCTTTTGATCTGTTCTTTAATTACGGAACTTATTTCTTCTGGTCTTAAATTCATGAAGCGCATTCACCTGCTTTCAACTGTATTTTTGACAATTCGCGTGTCAGATCATTTAATTTGGTCCGGACACTGGAATCAACGACTCTGTCGCCGATGCGAATCACCATTCCGCCTATCAGTGCGGAATCCACTGCATAATGCATCTCAAATTTCACATACTTTGTAGTCTCTAACAATCTTTTCTCCACTGCTGCTTTCTGCGCTTCGGATAATTCCATTGCCGATGTCACATAAGCGGTTCCGATGTTCTTATACTCCTTGACACAGTCAATGAAATAATCCAGCACCGTATCCACTTTTGCGAAATGACCTTTTTCTACAATCAGGCGGAGCAGTCCAACAAACTCCGCGGAAATCTTTTCTGCAAATATGTCTTCTACGATTTTTACTTTTTCTTCTTTAACGATTTTTGGATGACTCATTAATTTGAAGAGCTCAGGATTCTCATTCAAAGCGGCTTTTACTGCCACTGCCTCATCCCGGAATTCATCCATCCTTCCGCTCTCTAGCGCAACTTCAAACAATGCATCACCGTATGTTTTTGATACTAGCTTTGCCATGTCGAATCACCCATTTCTTTCAATGTTTCTTCTACCAGCGTATCCTGCACGGTCGCATCGATATTTGCTGCAACAACTTTTGCCGCCATCATGGATGCAACTGTGACCATTTCCTGTTTTACTTCATCCATTGCACGCTTCTTAGAAAGCTCTGCTTCTTCGTTGGCTCTCTTTATGATGCGCGCCGCTTCTTCTTTTGCGTCACTCTCAATGCGGGCTGCATTTTTCTGCGCCGTCTTGCGGGCCTCGCTTAAGATCTGCTCTGCCTCTTTATCGACTTCTTTTAACTTCGCATCATATTCTGCTTTGAGTGCTGCTGCGTCCTGTTTGTCCGTTTCTGCAGTCTTAATATCGGCTGCGATACGGTTCTTTCTGTCATTCAGCAGCTTACGTGCCGGTTCAAACAGCATCTTGGACATGAATAAAAATAAGAAAAATACTGCTAACGCCATCAAAACCACATCATGCAGTAACTGAAAATCCAGTCCAAAAAGTCTTGTCATTTCCTCCAAGGTTCGGCCTCCTTTCCAATTTTTTTATTCCAAGAATGGAGCGCCATTCATTAGCCTAAAGGCTGTACGAACAGTAAGAGCATTGCGATCAAGAGTCCGTAAAGACCTGTTGTCTCTGCAACTGCCTGTCCTAAAAGCATGGTTGACATGATATCTCCTTTTGCACCCGGATTGCGTCCAACTGCTGCTGCACCATGTCCTGCTGCGATACCCTGTCCAATACCAGGTCCGATACCGGCGATAACTGCCAGACCTGCACCGATAGCTGAACATGCCATAATTAAATCGTGTCCTGTGATATTCATATAAATCCTCCTTGTTTTGCGAAGCAAAATCCGAACTCATTAGTGAGGAGAGGATTTTACTCCTAAATAAAATAAATTATTCTTGTTCGTAGTTCTGACCAATGTATGTCATTGTCAACATACAGAATACATACGTCTGAATTGCTCCTGAGAACAAGTCAAAGTATACATGGAGTGCTGCCGGCCAGATGATTGCTATTTTGCTCAGCAGTCCATAAACCAGTGCCATCATAACGGTTCCTGACAATACGTTTGCGAAAAGACGCAAGGACAATGAAATCGGCACTGCGATCTCACTGATCACATTAATCGGAAACCAGATTGGCAGCCATGGCGGCAATGGGGAACACATATCTGTCCAGATCTGCCTGATCGGCAGATTCTTAAACTGCGTGATATGGATCAGGAAGAATGTAATAAGACCAAGTGCCAGTGTCGTACCATAGTCAGCCGTTGGTGGTCTTAATCCAAACAGACCTGAGATATTACTCATAAGAATAAAGATAAAAATGGTACTGATATAGTTGACAAACTTCGGTGCTGCCACTTTTCCCATGGTGCCGTTTACCATGTTATCCAGCATTTCTACCATCAGCTCGATAACATTCTGAAATCCCCCGGGGATCTCCTTTGCATGTTTGATCGCCCGGTTTCCTGCAATGGCAAGCGCCATCATAAGAAGCATAACGATCAATATGCAGACATGTGATGTCGTAATCCAGACTTTGTGTCCGAAGATCTCATACTGAACGATACCATGTATCATAAAGTCGATGTTTTCGGCTCCGGATGACATCAGAATTGCGTGATTCACTCTCTCACCTCCCTCATATGAAATTATTATCTTCACTGTCTGAAGATACATCACCTCTTCCTTGCAGTTTTTGTATTACTCTATGTGTAAAGGGCTGTAAGTACGCAGATACCTTAAGTCCCAATACCCCGATAAATGCAGTGATCAGATTTCCCAGATTCCATTTCATCATAACAAAGAAAACGATCACAACGACAGCATAGCGGAGCAGCGATTTTGCAACGATCTTCTTCTTTGCATTGTCCTCGCCGTACAGTTCCACCGCATCTCTTAACACGGTCGCAATGTTGACTGCCATACCGCACGCTAAGCTGATACCGATCAGAAGTCCTGTGGTGTACCTGACTTTATCTGTGACAAACCAGACACCCGCCAGTTCCACGATCACTCCATACACAATAATTCCCAAAACAAGTCCCGGCAATGCATCATTGATCCTTCGTAACATTTTTCTGCCACCGTCCTGTCCGTAAATCTTTTTGCCATTTTAAAATGTTGGTAAATCCCGCCAGGGCTCCCATGATAAACAGCGGGATCACGATCCAGAGCATATCATATTTCCTGCCGATCCATGTACCAAACAGAGTGCACATCACGATCGGAACGATCATATTCAGTCCAAACTGCAGGATCAGTGTCAGTGCCTGAAATACCTTTCTGTTTTTCTCACTTACATCGTTCCTCCATAAAGTACAATCTTTATTCATTATAACATTTTTCGCCATTTTGTCCATCAAATATCCGTCATTTTGTATAGATAATATTTCCTTTTACTAATAAATATTTTAATTTTTACATGCTCACTACAAAAGAGTTTCCGTGCAATATGATCTGGTTCAAAAGTATTTTTCGTAAAACGTTTTGTGAGATAAAAGCATGTATGCCAGATTTCTGTATACATGCTCTTTTATTCATGATAATAGAATGTTCACGGACTGAGCATTCTATTATTTATCACCTTCTATAATTCCAGTTCTATCCTGCGGTTTGTATGTTCATAGCGCTGCACGACCCCAGCCGCATTCAGCATCTTTTTGGATGCCACAACTGCCGGTGTTGTCTCATATTTGTCGCTGTCATACACGATCCTGCGGATTCCCGACTGAATGATCGCTTTTGCACATTCATTGCAGGGAAACAGCGTAACATAGATCGTTGCGCCCTCCAAGCTTCCTCCGCGGTAATTTAAGATCGCATTGAGTTCGCTGTGCGTCGTATAAAAATATTTATTTTCTAAAGGCTCTCCCTCCCGCTCCCACGGGAATTCATCATCCGAGCAGCCAGTCGGAAATCCGTTATACCCCATCGAGAGTATCTTGTGATCTTCGCTGACAATGCAGGCACCCACCTGCGTATTCGGATCTTTTGAACGCATTCCCGAAAGTACCGCAACTCCCATAAAATATTCATCCCAGCTGATATAATCTTTCCGTTTGCCGCTCATGCCAACCTCCAAAGCTTTCCGTAACCTGTACTGTTATTTTGTTCCAAAAATACGGTCTCCGGCGTCTCAAGGCCCGGAACAATATAACCATGCTCATTCAAATGGTCATCCAAAGCCCCGATATATACATCTACATCCGGATGATCCTCCTGCATTTTCTTCACACCTTCCGGTGCTGCAATAATGCACATCAGACGGATATTTTTAACTCCTTTGTCCTTTAACATCTGGATGGCTGCCGAGGAAGAACCTCCGGTTGCCAGCATCGGATCTACCACAAACACCTCTCTGTTTGCACAGTCTGCCGGAAGTTTACAGTAATACTCTACCGGCTCTAATGTCTCCGGATCACGATAAAGTCCGATATGTCCGACTTTTGCTGCAGGAATCATTGCCAGCATACCGTCCACCATGCCAAGACCGGCACGTAAAATCGGTACAACAGCAAGCTTTTTGCCCTTTAACTCTTTCACAGTCGTTTTGCAGATCGGTGTATCGATCTCCACATCTGCAAGTTTCAAGTCTCTGGTTGCCTCATAACACATCAGCATTGCAATCTCGCTGACTAATGTACGGAAATCTTTTGATCCGGTTTCTTCTCTGCGGATGATACCGATTTTGTGCTGGATCAACGGATGATCCATTACTACGATTTTTCCCATTTTAATTTTCCCCGCTTCCTTCGTTACTTTCTTCATTTAAAAGAGTGACCAGCTTTTTGATGGTCTTTCTCATTGTTTCATAGCATAGCCCATATGCCTGCAGACTGCCGCCATACGGATCTAAAATCTCCAGTTCATCTCCGACAAGTTCCGTGAGAACATATACATTCTCCGGGTTGGCTCTCTCGTATTTTTCCAGAATCTTTTCTAACTGGGCGTGTTCCATAACAAGAACTAATGTGTCCTCTGTAAAATCCTCCTCCGTCAGCTGCGCTGACATATAGCCTTCCAGATTGATGCCATTGCTGATCATGACTGCTTCTGCCTTCTGATTGAGCGGCTCCGGGAATAAAACAATCATTCCTCTTGCCCCAATCTCAACCGGATGTTTTAATACATACTCCCCAAGTATGCCTGCTGCCATCGGCGCGCGGCATGTTCCGTTCTCCGCGACAAACAGGATTCGATTATATTGTTTCATGCGTTATCCTTCCTTCTCCCATCAAACATGAATCACCTGATGTCCTGCTGCTTTCATTAACCGGTTCATGATCGCCTGACCGATCCTCGGTGTTGAAAAACTCTCTGAATAAATCGCATCCACATTCCAATCATCAAATTCACGCAATATTTTGTACAAATGTCTGGCAATGGCATCCTCATCGCTTCTCGCTCCGATCGTCACCACATAATCTGCCTGATACAAAGACTCCGTCTCATCCGTTGCAACAACACCGACCTTAAGTCCTGCCGCCTGTTTTTCCCTGACCAGTGCATTGATCTCTGCAACAACAGCCTCCTGCTCTCCCTCAACCAGTACCAGATCCGCCTTCGGCGCATAGTGTTTATACTTCATTCCGGGTGCTTTCGGCTTCTTTGTGGAATCCGACGCAATGATGCCCGGATCAATGCGTACCTCTTCCCCGAGCACTTCCTCTAACATTTCTTTTGTAATATAACCCGGGCGCAGTATCATCGGTACTTTTTCCGTCAGATCAATGATCGTAGATTCGATGCCGATTCCAACCGGCCCCCCATCCAGTATCATCGGTATCTTACCATCCAGATCTAACGCCACATGTCCCGCTTCTGTCGGGCTTGGTTTTCCGGAAGTATTCGCACTCGGTGCCGCGATCATACAGCCGCTCTCATCGATCAGTGCAAGCGCAACCGGATGATTCGGCATACGGATCGCCACCGTATCCATTCCACCGGTCGTTTCATATGGAACCTTTTCATTCTTCCATACGATCATGGTAAGCGGCCCCGGCCAGAACGCATCTGCGAGTTTCTCTGCCTGCGGCGGAACTTCTTTTGCAATGGATAAAAGCTCTTCAAATCTGCATATATGAACGATCAGCGGATTGTCTGAAGGCCGTCCCTTTGCCGCATAGATCCGTTTGACGCCTCCGGATCAAGCGCATTTGCCCCGAGTCCGTAAACCGTTTCGGTCGGAAATGCTACCAGACCGCCGGATCTTATGATCTCTGCCGCCTCCCGCATATCCTCCTTATTCGGATCGTCTGCGTCTATTTTTATTAATTTTGTCTGCATATATCACTACTTCTTTTCTAATATAATTCTTATTTTTATTTTTCCCAAACATTTATATTATCGCACATTTTATCCAAATAGGCAACAGAGTGTGCATAATTCGCGGATTTGTACCTTGATTTTCCAGCAAAATTACCATAGAACCCGAACTGTAACTTGCTATGTTTCCGTAAATGTGGCATAATTATTACTGTTCATCTGCAAACAGTTATGTTTGGAAAGGGTTTTCATGAAAATTACAAAATCTGATTTCGGTACAACTAACACAGGAGAAAATATTAATATATACCATCTTGAAAACGAGGCAGGTGCCTATGTAGAGATCCTTAACTTCGGATGCCGTCTTGTAAAGATCGTCGTTCCGGACCGCAATGGCAATCCAACAGATGTCTGCCTTGGCATGGACACCATGTCCGCCTATGAAAATGATGACGCAAGTCTTGGTGCTGTTGTCGGACGTGTTGCAAACCGCATCAAAGACGGTCATTTTACTTTAAATGGAAAAGAATACCATCTTGCCGTAAACTGCGGTACCAACCACCTTCACGGAGGTCTGATCGGTTATGCCTCCAAACCATGGGATGCAAAAATCAAAGATGATAAACTGATCCTTACTATGATTTCCGCCGATGGCGAGGAGGGTTATCCTGGTAATCTGACTCTGACCGTTACTTATGGCTGGTCTGAGGACAATGAGCTCTCGATCGTATACGAAGCTTCCGCAGATCAGGACACCCTGCTTAACGTCACAAACCACGGTTATTTTAACTTAAACGGTGAGGGAAGCGGTGATATTCTTTCTCACGAACTGTATATCGATGCAGATTCTGTCACAGAACTCGACGATTCGCAGGCGCCTACCGGAAAACTGATCCCGGTCGACAATACACCGTTTGATTTCAGAGTGATGCACACGATTGGCAAATCCTACTACTCAGACTATGACCAGCTGCACAAATTCGGCACCTACGACCACAACTTTGTGATCAACGGAACCGGTCTTCGCGAAGCAGCTGTACTACAGTCCAAAGAAAGCGGTATCCGGATGACCTGCTTTACCGATCAGCCGGGCATGCAGCTTTATGTTGCCAGCCAGCCGATGAAACAGCCGGGCAAAAACGGTAAAATCTATGACAGCCGCACCAGCGTCTGCTTAGAGACACAGCATTTCCCGGATGCGATCAACCACGACAACTTCCCAAGTATCGTGTTACACCCGGATGCACCGTTCCATTCCAAGACGCTGTATCATTTTTCTACATTCTGATAAAAATAATTGGTCGAAAGAGCCGCATGTACCGTTTGTGTATATCCGGCTCTATTTTGCTATCACATTCCTTTGTGCTTATTTTTGTACACGGTTTTTCGTGTTTTGACTTGTATTACCCTCTTTTGTATTAGAATAATCTAAAGCTACTGAAGCGGTAGCGAGTCTATGATTCTATTTTAAGGAGGGAATACAAATGGCATTCGTAATTTCTGATTCTTGCGTAAGCTGTGGTACATGCGAGCCAGAGTGTCCAGTAGGAGCTATTTCAGGGAGACAGCCAGTTCGTAATCGACGCAGGCGCTTGTGTAAGCTGTGGTACATGTGCAGGGTTTGCCCAACAGGAGCTATCAGCGAGGAATAATACTTAAAGAGTTTTTGCGAGTAAAACTCTTGCGAAAAGAAGCTGTGAAACTATGTTTCACAGCTTCTTTTTTACTTAGACAAGTCCACTTAGATCAATCTCATAGATCATCTTTTCCGGTTCCCTTTCCTGTTTATAAAACAGGATCATATACCATGGTAAATACAGGATTTCCCCATCTTCCTCCACATTCGATTTTGAAAATACAATATTTTTTTCAAACTTCCATTGTTCTACTTTCATTGCATGATCCATTGCCAGATGCTTTTTGAAGTCATTTCCTGACTTAATCTCTACAAGTTCTGTGTGAAGTCCTTTTTGTAATACAAAATCTAATTCTCCAATTTTCTTAGAATCATAATAATGAAGTTCAAAACCGTTCGATTTCAGATTTTGCGCAAATGCATTTTCCAGAATACTTCCCATATTGACGTCAACATTCCCCATGAGAAGATCAAACTGGATATTTTCCATACAGGAAGCACAAAGCAGTCCAACATCATTCATATAAAGTTTGAACAGGTTTCGTTTTTCACTTAACTGCAGCGGTGCCTGTGGTTCTGTCACGTTATAACATGGCAACGCAACGCCCGCATCCGCTAACCAGTTAAAGCTGTCCTCATACCTGATATGCCTTGCGGAAGCGTTAATACTGTTTAATTTAAATCTCCGGTTCTTCTCATTTAACTGGGCGGGAATGCTGTCAAATATTGCCTTGATCTTTATTTTTTCATTTTCCGTAGCATATTTTGCAATATCCAGGCGGTAAAGATCTAAAATACTTCTCTGATTCAGCACCACTTTTGCAATATCATGCGTATCAACATAAATCTGTAACGGTTTCTGGCATTCCTCCAACTACAAGATAACTGTAAAAAGTTTGCAAAGTGTCTCATGTACTGTCTCAGATACTTTTTCCTTTTGTCATAACACGATTTCAAATACTGCAGTGTATGATTCTGTATGCCATTCGCCCACAAATATTCCTCAAAATCCAGCGGATACATTGGTAAAATCTGTTCAAAGCCAACCGGATAAGATGTGACATCCTTGTACCGCACACCAAGCAGCGAGCCAGATTCTATATAATCAAATCTTCCGTCCTCTACCAGAAATTTGATCGCAGACCGTACCCTTGGACATTCCTGAACTTCATCAAATAAAATCAGCGTCTTTCCCGGTTCTAACGGTGTCTGAAGATATGCTGTCAGGTTTGTAATAACAGCCTCTGCTGTCAGCTTTCCATTAAAAATATCTGCAGCCCGCTCGTCTGTCACAAAATTCAGTTCTGCGAAATATTCATACTCATTTTTCCCAAACTCACGAATTAATGTTGTTTTTCCTATCTGTCTTGCCCCTATAATACACAAAGCCTTTCCATTGGCTTCCTTTTTCCATTTTAGAAGATCCTCATACACTTTTCTTTTCAGCATTTCCATCCTCCAATATTAGGATTTCCAACTCTCTGCTCTTATATTAACATTTTTTCTTTGTTTTTCAATGTATATTGTAACATTTTTCAGTACATTTTTCTTTAATTTTTATATGATATCTGTAACATTTTTTAATACATTTTTCTTTTATTTTCAGATAGTATCTGTAACATTTTCCAGAAAATGATCCACATCTTTGCTGCTGTCAAGAAAATCAGACGGTTACATAAACTATGCTGCACAAATTATATGATGCGCAAACGGTGCAAATCAGTTATAATAGTCATGAATAATAAAAATTTAAAAATGGAGTGTTATTGATTCGATGTGTCAATTAGACCCGGCAATAAAAAAAGATATTATAGCCTGCTGTAAAAAATATAATGCAAATAAAGTCATTCTATTTGGCTCCCGTGCCAGAGGAGATAACGGACCTTACAGTGATATCGACCTTGCAATTAAAGGAGCTGATAACTTTGACCGTTTATTTGCCGAATTAAAATACAATGAATTTACGCTGCTTGACATGGATATTATTGATCTGGACGGCAGGGTAAGTGAACCTTTGCTGAAAGATATTTTAAATGACGGACATATTTTATATGAGAGGACAGGAAAATGAACCGAAAAATTGAAAACTTTTTTTCAAGCCTTGATACTTTACATGAAGCTTCCGTTACTGACTACACGCAAAACAAAATTGTTTTAAGCGGTTGTGTCAACACCTTCTGCCTGACTTTTGAATTATCGTGGAAAGCAATGAAATACGTTTTGGAGTCAGAAGGTGTCGATAAAGGCAGAACCGGTTCTCCAAAATTGATTCTTATGGCTGCCCTTACCCGTGGATTGATCGAAGATGAAAATGCATGGCTTCGCATGTTACGGCTCCGGAATGACGAATCACATCATTATAATCAGGACTGTGCCATTGAACTGTGCCGCATGATTCCGGAGCTTCTTCCTTATTTTGATGATCTGAAGGAGAAAATTATTGCATTCGGGTACGGAGAATAATACAAAACGCTATTGCACCAGAATCACACTCTAATGCAATAGCGTTTTTTTATGCTTTCTCTTTTTTGTTTCTGCCCCATCTTTTTTTGGGTTCTTTCTTTTTCAGGTTACCGCGGATCGCCGCATCCAGTTTTCGGAAGCGTTCCTCGTCCGCCTCATCCTGTTCTCTCATGAGATAATTCATTTCCTTGATGACCTGCTCCCCCACATCTTCGCTGATACAGCGGCTTAATTCCTGATTATTTGCGGCAATCGCTGTTCCGACGATCTGCGTCATCAATTCTGTAAACTGTGCCATTTTATCGGTGTTATCAAGTACACTCTGATTCTCATGCTGCGCAGATACTGGCATATTTCTACCTGAATCTGTGTATGGATTCAAATCTGCATGCTGATCCTGTTTTGCAGCATATCCATCCTGAATGCGCGTAACCTGACCAGACTGATGCTCCGCCTTGACAGCTTTTTCATCCTGCGTATATGCAACCTGGTGCAGATCCTGTTTTATTCCCGGATGTGCAGTGCCAACCTCTGCCTGCGCATCAGGTGACATATTATGTACGATCATACGGATCGCTTTCAACTGATATCCCTGTTCTTTTAATTCCTTGATCCTCTGGAACTCCTGAATGTTTTCCTTTGTGTAATACCGGTGCCCAAGTTCATTTCGCGGAACATTAAGCTCCAGTTCATCCTCCCAGTAACGTAATACATGTGACTCTACATTTACAATATTCGCAGCGTCGGAAATCATGTAACGTACCTTTTCCATTCCGGTTCCTCTCCTTCCTTTCACCTGCTAACCTATATTATAAGCATTTAAAAGGAAGCCTACAACGAAAATCGCTCGTCTTATTCCGACAGGAACCGCGAAATATTCGCTGTTGGCAGTAAAAGGTGTGTCAAAATGCAGCGACTGGTAAATTGCACAAAGCGTAAAATTCTTTTGTGACTTTGGTAGAAAATTAGAAAACTTAGTATGCCTGTTCTAAGCTCAGTGTTTTGCTGCCACGGATGGCAGCAAAGTCTTAACGCGCCACGGATGGTGCGTTTAAGACGTACACGTCACTCTGTGAACACACCTCGCAGGCATACTTAGCTTTTCTTATTTTCGGACATTGGAACAAAACGGATATACGCCTTGTGCAATTTTCCACTCAAAATTTAGCTACACCTTTTACTGCCAACAAAAATGCTCAGGTTAACCTGAGCATTTCTTATTATTTTTCCATATTCGCAAACTTCGTGTACTGCGGCAGCCATACCAGGTTGACGGTACCGATCGGACCATTTCTCTGTTTGGCAATGATGATCTCCGAGATTCCTTTCATCTCGGAATCATGATTATAATAATCATCACGATAGATAAACATAACAACGTCGGCATCCTGCTCAATCGCACCGGACTCACGCAGGTCAGAAAGCATCGGACGGTGATCCGGACGCTGTTCTACGGCTCGTGACAGCTGGGACAATGCGATCACCGGCACGGAAAGCTCTCTCGCAAGTGCCTTTAGGGAACGGGAGATATCTGAGATCTCCTGCTGACGGGAATCAGATCCCCTGCCGGAACCGGACATCAACTGTAAGTAGTCAATGATGATCAGCTTCAGATCATGCTCCAACTTATATTTACGGCATTTGCTCCGCATCTCCGCGATGGAAATACCAGGCGTATCATCGATGATAAGCTCCGAATTACCGATCGTTCCGGCACCTTCGATCAGCTTCTCCCAGTCAGAATCTGAGAGGTTACCGGTTCGGAGTGCCTGTGCATCCACCCTTGACTCTAAGGAAAACAGACGGTTTACAAGCTGCTCCTTTGACATCTCGAGTGAAAAGATCGCCGTGCACATATGCTCATGAAATGCCACATACTGCGCAATGTTAAGAACAAACGCCGTTTTACCCATGGAAGGACGCGCCGCGATCAGGATCAGATCGGACGGCTGTAAGCCTGCTGTGCGGTAGTCAAGATCAATGAAACCTGTCGGGATTCCTGTAACGGTGCCGGATGTCTTGGCTGCATTCTCGATCTTTTCGAGCGCATTCATAACGACCTGGCGGATCGGCACGTAATCACCGCCTCCGCCGCGTGTGGAAAGCAGATCAAACACCTTTTTTTCGGTGATATCCATGACTGTTTCAACACTCTCTTTTCCCATGTAGCACTCGTTTTCGATCTCTTCATTTAATTTGATGAGCTTGCGCCGCATGGAATTGTCTTTTACGATCTGTGCATAATATTTTACATTTGCCGAGGTTGGGACTGCATTTAACAGATCCCTTACAAACTCTAAGCTTGCAATCTCTGCCGGCACATCTTTTTCTTTTAATTTGTTCTGCAAAGTGACAAGATCGACCGGAAGTCCTTTGCTGTATAATTCGATCATGGTATCAAACAGGATCCCGTACTGCTTGTAATAAAAATCCTCACTGATGAGCATTTCCATTGCAGTGAGGATCGCATCTTTGTCCATGATCATAGAGCCAATGACCGACTGTTCTGCCTCGCGGCTGTTCGGCATCGTGCGGTTGATCAGTGTTTCTTCCATTCCTATTCCTCTACTACATGTACGTTAAATTTACCTACTACCTTCGGGTGAAGCTTGATTGCAACTTCTGTCACACCAAAGGTACGGATCGGCTCCGGTAACTGCATTTTCTTTTTGTCAAGTTCCATGCCAAGCTGTGCTTTGGCTGCAACAGCGATTTCTTTGGTGGAAACGGAACCGAATGTACGTCCGCCCTCACCGGCTTTCATTTTTACGGTAACTTTTTTATCTTTTAATTCTTCCGCAAGTGTCAGTGCAGCTTCATACTGCTCCTGTGCCACTTTGTCTGCGTGCTGGTTCTGCAGTTTTAAATCATTGAGGTTTTTTGGTGTTGCCTCAACGCCTAATTTTTTCGGGAAAATCGCATTGCGCGCATAGCCGTCGCTGACATTCACGATCTCTCCTTTTTTCCCTAATGCTTTTACATCTTCTAATAAAATAACTTTCATATATAAAACCTTCTTTCCTGATTATTCTGATATATCGCCCTCTTTTAACATCTCATCAATCGTATCCTGAATGATATGTTTTGCCTGCTGCAGTGAGCAGTTGGTGAGCTGGGCTCCGGCAACGTTTAAGTGTCCGCCGCCGCCAAGACGCTCCATAATAAGCTGTACATTGATCTCATCAATGGAACGGGAACTTACATAAATTTTTCCCTGATATTCCGTGAGAACAAAGGATGCCTTGATCCCCACAATATTTAAAAGCTCATTTGCTGCCTGTGCACAGACGATGGTCGGGCTCTCCACCTCATCTGCCGGACAGATGGAAATTGCAAATGCTCCCCGGTAAACTTCTGCATGACGCACTGCTTCCGCGCGCGCTTTGTAAGCTGCCATATCGTTGCGGAGCATCTTGCGCACTCGTCACCTCCGCACCCGCACCGTCTTAAATAGGCTGCCGCCTCAAAGGTTCGTACACCGGTTTTTGTCATAAAGTTGTTGGTATCGATCAGGATACCCGCATAAATACAGTCTGCCTCACACGGAGCGAGACGGATATTTTCGGAAAAATACTGCAGCACCTCGGCAATCATCTCACATGCACTTGAAGCATACGGCTCCACATAAGAAAGAACCGGATTCTCGATCACCTCATTTGTCTGTCTGTGATGATCGAATACACAGACGGTCTGCGTGCACTTTAACAGTTCCGGACATTCGGTGTAGCTCGGACGGTTTACATCCACAACGACCACCAGTGTATTTTCATTGGTAAGCATAAGTGCCTCTTCATTTTTGATAAAAGGTCTGCCGGATATCCCTTTTCCTCGGTAAAACACTCTACCAGCGGGCGCAGGGACGAAGTGATCTCATTTAACACGATCTGTGCCTTTTTGCCAAGTACCTTTGCCGCACAGTAAATACCGATCGCTGCACCGAGGGAATCCACATCGCTGATGCTGTGTCCCATAATGATCACATGCTCCCTGCTCTCGATGATCTCACGGAGCGCATGTGCTTTTACCCTCGCCTTAACTCTGGTGTTGCGCTCTACCTGCTGCGTCTTTCCACCATAATAAGTAATATCCTCGCCATCACGCACAACGACCTGGTCACCGCCACGTCCTAATGCAAGGTCAATGGACATACGCGCATACTCATAATTCTGTGTATAGCTTTCGCCATTTGCACCGATACCAATACTGAGTGTCACCGCCATCTCATTGCCGACCTTAACTGTTTTTACATCCTCGATCAGGCTGAATCGGTCTTCGCGGAGTTTTGCAAGATACTGATATTTCAATACAACAAAATACTTATCTTTTTCAATCTTGCGGACTAACGCATCCAGTTCCGTAAAATATTTATTGACTTTCCGGTCGATCAGGGCAACGAGAAGAGATCTTTTGACATCTTCAATACTGTCAAGTGCCTCATCATAGTTATCGATATATACAAGACCAGCAACCATTTTCTGTTCCTGGTTCTCTCTCATGTACTGATTCTTTTCTGTCTCATCAAAGAGATATACCGCCGTCAGATATTCGTTACTCTCATCAAGTGTAACAAGACTGTCCACGCTGTTTAACTCTTCAAAGTAGATTCTTTTTAAGGCAACACGAAAATCCTGTTCTTTCAGCGTGAGGTTTATGGATTTCTCTCCATCACTCTTCAGAAGTTCCTTTGTCAGTGCCGGAAAAATCGTCGTGATCGATTTGTGATATTTTTTATCCTTACCGGTCAGTTCTGTAAACTGCTCATTGACCCATAATATCTTTGCATTATAATCGACGAGTGCATACGGTATTTCAAACTCATTTAAGAGCTGCTTTTGTACTGTTCCGTACTGCGTTGCGAAGTTGATCAGCTCATTGACTAAAACCGGCTTATTTCTCACATACACGATCAGGGACACCACAAAATAAATTGCGGTAAATATTGAAAACATCACACCTGAAAGTATGTCATCCATATAGATCACGACATTCATACATATCAGAAGAATCGTCATGAACATGGGCCAGTAAAGAGATTTTCGAAGTCTTCCTCTGAGCTTTACTTTATTACTTTTCATAATACTAATCTCCTAAATAAAAAGAAACCCGTGACCAAAACGCATATGTCACCGCTTATTCTTCCACCTGTCCTAGAATAGTCTTTGCTAACAATTATAGCATTTTGCCCTCCTAAGATAAAGTATTTTTTAAAAAAGGAACCGTTGCAGTCATTCTGCCCGATTCCTTTTCCCTGTCTGTGACCTGATCCGGTCGTATTTAGTTCTGGCTCTCCGTATCCCGCGGAACAAGTGTCAGATAATTATCGGTATCCATATCATTGATCAGATTATCCGATAAAATCCTGTCACCGGAAACTTTCGGTTCCTCCCGCACGAAACTCTCCTCGTCGAGTTCATACCCCGTTCCTTCCGTATAAACAGCGCTGATAAATCCGGATTCCTGTCCACCGCCATAAATTGGAAAAATGATCGTATGCCAGTCATTTTCCATGTCTTCACTGATCATTACCGGAGTATGGATCTGCGAAAATGCTCCAAGCACCTCGAACTGACCATTTTCTCCCGGTCTTAAAATAAGTGCCGCATCCCCGCGATTATCAGATGTTGTATCTCCGATCGTGACCGCTACGATCTCATCCGTTCCGTCCTCGTTAAGATCCGTGTAATTATAGTAATACCGTGTCTCTTTGCATTCTTCTTCCGGAATCTGATAATACTCCGTCAGAAATGCTGCAAGATCCGGATATTCCTCATCCTCAGAATATTCTTCCATCACATTGTAGTTTTGTTCGTCCTGCTCTGCCGAAAAGAAATGTTCTTCTAATGTTTTCTCCGTCTGGGTATCTGTCTGTTCCATTGTATTTGCAGTATTTTTTTGTCCGCAGCCTGCCATACCTGCCAGCACTGTCAGGAAAAATACCATACCTAATGTCTTTTTCATGTATCCTCCACCTGTCCGTACTGCTTACCGTTTTGGTTTATCATATATATTATATGATTCCATGCACAATTCCAAGACATTCTTGCGAAGTTTAAGAAATCCTTTAGACATTTTACTCTTACGTCCAAACCCTACAACAATCTCTGAATCTCCTCCAGCGACGGCATGACACGCAGGGCACCTTTTCTTGTCGTAATGATGGATGCTGCTGCATTGGCAAATGTGAGCATTTCTTTTAACTGCTGTTTTGTAAGGTTATCTAAGCCATACTTTAATATATGGTGCAGGCAGCATGCCCCAAAGGTGTCTCCGGCACCGGTGGTTTCGATCGTGTTTTTCTGTAAAAATGCAGGAACTTCAACCAGCATATCCTTATAATAAGCTCTGCTTCCGTCTCTTCCCATGGATAAAAGGATGAACGGGATCTGATAGGTCTGCTGCAGCATGTGGATCCCTTCGGTATAGTCTTCTTTCCCGGAAAACCACTGGATCTCATTGTCCGAAATTTTTAAGATATCGCAGACGGATAAGCCGTATGCCATCTGCGCTCTTGCATCTTCCATGTCTTTCCAGAGCGGCTCCCTGATATTCGGATCAAAGGAAAGAATCGCGCCGTTTTCTTTTGCGACTTTAATTGCATGTCTTGTCGCACTTCTGACCGGTTCATTGGTCATGGATAGTGTGCCAAAATGAAAGATTTTTGCATCTGCAATAATGTCATCCCTGACCTCATCCTCCCGGAGCATCATATCTGCACCCGGATTCCGGTAAAAGGAAAAATCGCGGTCGCCGTCCGGCTTTGTCTCAACAAACGCAAGCGTGGTGCGCACATCCTCATCTGTCAGAAGTCCGCTCACATCAATTCCGGCTGATTCCACGGCAGCACGAAGCTGTCTGCCAAAAATATCATTTCCGACTTTTCCTAAAAATGCGGTGCGATGACCTAACTTATTTAACATTGAAAGTACATTACACGGTGCCCCTCCCGGATTTGCCTCATAGACCGGGTTGCCCTGACCACTGGTGCCGTTTTCTGTAAAATCGATTAATAGCTCGCCGAGAGCGGCTACATCATATTGTTTGTTCATTTATGTGCTCCTTTCTGCTATGTTAAGCTAATGCAAAGTTCTGGTTTGGTTTGTTGGAACGTTGAGAGAACGGCACAGATTTAACGAAGGCACGCTCTCGCTGCCTGTCGCTCGCAGCGGATACTAAGTGAGCAAAATACGCTCACTAAGTACCGGCGGCTCCCCAGCACCTTCTTATAAATCCGTGCCGTTCTCTCAACTGCCTGCAGTCTGTGGCAGATTTCGCCCTGGCTTCTCGGTAGTGACTGACGAATATCTCCGCAAAAGGCGTGCCGCAAGGTAATGGCTGGCAAATTGAGCGAAGCCGGGGCTGCTTTTGTGACTTTGGTAGAAAATTAGAAAAACTTAGTATGCCTGTTAACACACAGTGTTGTGCTGCCACGGACGGCAGCCCAAGTCCTAATGTGCCCGGATGGCACATTTAGGACGCACACGTCACTCCGCCACACACACCCGCAGGCATACTTAGCTTTTCTTATTTTCGGACATCGGAACAAAACACGCCCCGGCTTCGCTCAATTTGCCTTCACAGCACCTCCCATCCACCTTCCATATATTTTCCTTACACTTCCTTAACGTACACCTGCCACGACTTATACTCGTTCCCAAGCCGCGGAACCGGCAGCCCTGCATGCACAAGCTGTGCCCTGTATAGTACTCCGGTTCCACCGCATTCGGTGTTCCATTGATCCGCTGCCCATTTTCGCCACCGGTCTGCATTCCGACAACTTCCACCCGGTACTTTTTATCTTCGCCAAGTCCCCGCAACTTCACATACTCCGTCGCCGGATTACACTGCGTATCCAGCGTTACCACAGTAACCAGCGCCTCGCTTCCATCCGGCCTGCAATACGCCCACGCAGCATATTCTTTTTCTGCCAGACATCCGTCAGCCTGTAATACCTGCCCTGCCGGATCAGCATCTCAAAACGGTGGTAATTTTGATCTGTGCCCTGACCTGCTCCTTTTCTTCTTCCGTCAGCAGATTTAAATCCAGCTCATAACCAAAACTGCCCGCCATAGCAACTGCTGCCCGCGTCGCAAGCTCTGTCGTCCTTCCGGTCTGGTGGTTCGGCACCGCCGACACATGGGAACCGACCGTACAGGACGGATAGGCAAATGATGTTCCATACTGTATTTTGACACGCTCGATCGCATCCGTATTGTCACTGCACCAGATCTGCGGTGTATAATACAACATTCCCGCATCAAATCTCCCGCCGCCACCGCTGCATCCCTCGATCAGAAGCGCCGGATAGCGTTCATGCAGCCGCTCCAAAAAATCATAGACACCGAGCATATAGCGGTGCAGGATTGCGCCCTGATTCTGCTCTCCCGCTGTTTTTGACCAGACATCGGTAAGATGACGGTTCATGTCCATCTTGACATAATCTGCTTTGGTTTCATCGAGCACTTTTGCAATCTGCGTAAAAATTCCGTCCACCACTTCTTTTCTGGAATAATCAAGCACCAGCTGATAGCGCGCACGCACCGGTTTCCGACCCGGAATTGTAAAAGCCCAGTCCGGATGCTCCCGGTAAAGATCACTGTCTTCACAGACCATTTCCGGCTCGATCCAGATTCCAAACTTCATGCCAAGTGCACGAATTTTTTCTGCAACTTGTGAAAGCGGCATGCCGAGTTTTTTCTCATTGACTGTCCAGTCGCCCAGTCCCGCCAGATCATCATCGCGCTTTCCGAACCACCCATCATCGAGCACCAGCATCTCCACGCCAAGCTCCGCCGCCTGTTTTGCGATCTCTATGATTTTTTCTCCGGTAAAATCAAAATAAGTTGCCTCCCAGTTATTGATCAGAACCGGTCTTTTGGTATCGCGGTATGCACTGCGGCAGATGTGGCTGCGGATCAGACGATGCAGATTCCACGAAAGTGTTGAAAAACCATTTGCCGAATAACTAAATGCCGTCTCCGGTGTATCAAACGTCTCTCCCGGCTCTAATTTCCAGGAGAACATTTCGTCGGACAAGCCCATAACAAGCCTCGTCTGCTCATACTGGTCTTTTTCTGCCTCCGCCTTAAAATTGCCGCTGTACAAAAGCATACAGCCGTAACATTCACCGGCATCTTCCCGGTCTGTTTTCCCGCCAGCATCACAAACGGATTCTGCTGATGGCTGGATGACCCGCGCCTGCTTCCAAATACCTGATTGCCATGCTCCACCGGCGTACGCTCTAAGATCCGCTCCATCCCGTGTCTGCCATGAAAATGAATCACATCAAATTCTCCGGTCATAAAATCAAGTACAGCGCTTGCTTTTTCAATATGAACAGCCTCCTGCCCCCGGTTTGTAATCTGCACAGCCCTTGTAATAATATCGAGCTCTGCAAATATACCATAAAGCAGTGTCACCTGCACGCCACTTGGCTTGTCCTCCAGATATACCTTTAAAGTCTCACTCTCCGTCCCCGTCTCGTCATAAGCTGCCGGAAGACCCGGTATCCGATATTTTCCCTCACAAATTTCGCAGGATACAAACCGCAGATCGGCACAGTAACTTCCATCCGCATTTTTCAGGATAAATGCCGGACTGCGGAAATCTCCATTGCCAAAGCAGGGATATTCCTGCGGCAATGCATCCATGGAATATGTCTTATCACAATCTGCTTCATACGGATTGCCGGAAAATCCCTGTCATAATAAGTCAGAAGATACCGCATATCACCACCCAAACGTGGTCCATAATAAAGATGGAGCAGTTGTCCATAAGCACCGACAGCCATCTGATAAGTCGTATTTTTGTATGTAGCGTGATCAGTTTCTGATCCTGATCTATCCTGATTGCCATAATCCGTCCCCTTTCCATACAGATCTTATTTACGATAAAATACTTTTGCCTCGTATGGTCTTAAATGAATTCCATTTTCATTTCGAATAACATCTTTATAATTGCTGATCAGAACCTCTTCTTCCCCGGTAAAACCGTCCTCCAAGGCAAAATCCATCTCCTGCTCCCTGAAATTGCAGATTACAAACAGTTTTCATTTCCAAGTGTTCTGGTGTACGCAAACACATCCGGGTGTTCTAACGCTTTGCTCTCGTATACACCATACACAATGATTTCCATCTGATGACGCAATTCAATAAGCTTCTTATAATAGGAAAATACGGAATCCGGATCGTTTATCTGTGCTGCCGCATTGATCTTTTTATAATTCTCATTGACAGAGATCCACGGTGTTCCTGTCGTAAATCCCGCATTGTCACTGTCATCCCAGTGCATCGGGAATCTTGCATTATCACGGCCGATGGCATTGACAAATTTTAACATGGTCTCCTCGTCTAAAATACCGCCCCCGACAAAATCACGGTATGCATTTTTGATCTCAATATCGCGGAACTCCGAAAAATCCCTGCATTTCCGATTTGTCATTCCAAGTTCCTCGCCCTGATAAATATAAGGTGTTCCCTTCATAAAATGCAGACAGGTTGCAAGCATTTTTGCAGAGATCTCGCGGTACTCCTCACTGTCATTTCAAATCTTGACACGGCTCTTGGCTGATCGTGGTTATCCCAGTAAAGACTGTTCCATGCCACACCTTCAAGTCCGTCCTCCCATTTCTGAAATACCTTTTGAGCTCCACCAGATCAAAACTGCCGTCACTCCATTTGCCATACTGTGTCTGTCCGAGATTGACATGCTCAAATGTGAAGATCATATCCAGCTCATTTTCGTTTGTTCCGGCATAGCGTTTTGCATCTTCAACGCCTGCTCCGGCACCTTCGCCGACTGTCATCCAGTCAAATCTGGAGATTACCTTTTCATTCATCTCTTTTAAATACTCATGTACGCGGACCATTGTTGACATAAGGAGAAGAATCCCCGAATTTTTCATTGCCACGCACCACACCGTCCGGAAAACGCTGGTCTTTTGATATCATCGTAATGACATCCATACGGAATCCGTCGATGCCGCGCTCGCCCCACCAGGTCATCATGTCATAGACTTCCTGTCTGAGTTTTGGATTTTCCCAGTTGAGATCCGGCTGTTTTTTGGAAAACATGTGAAGATAATACATATCCGTTGTCTGATCGTACTCCCATGCGGATCCACCAAAACAGGAACCCCAGTTATTCGGTTCTTTTCCGTCCTTTGCCTCACGCCAGATATAATAATCGCGGTACGGGTTATCCTTACTTTTTCTGCTCTCCACAAACCACCGGTGCTCATCGGAACTGTGGTTGACGACCAGATCCATGACGATCTTAATGCCAAGTTTGTGTGCCTCGGCAAGCATTTCATCAAAATCTTCGAGTGTACCAAACTCCGTCATGATATCTCTGTAATCACTGATATCGTAACCGTTGTCATCGTTCGGAGACTGATAGACCGGGGATAACCAGATCACGTCAATTCCCAATAATTTTAAATAAGACAGCCGGCTCTTAATGCCGCGAAGATCGCCGACACCATCACCATTGCTGTCCATAAAGCTGCGCGGATAGATCTGGTAGACTACCGCTTCTTTCCACCATTTTTTTTCTTCCATAGGAATCCTCCATTCTTGCGCCGGTTTTGCGCATGCACTATTTACCTTCCTGTTATATATCTGGTTCATATACATATTGAATCAAGTCGTCTCCCTTACCACAAGTGATACCGGCAGAGTAGTGCGGTTCGGCACAAGTTCCCCGTTACCGGAACGGACGAGCAGTTCCACCGCCATTTTTGCCATCTCTTTGATCGGCTGATGGATCGTCGTGATCGGTGGCGTTGTTAATGATGCAATATTGACATCATCGAAACCCACGATCTTCATCTGCGACGGCACATCAATGCTCAACTTATGGCACACCTGAAGAAGCTGCGCTGCGATCAGATCACTGCTGGCAAAAATTCCGTCTGTATCCGGGTTTTCCTTTAGCAGTTTTTCGAGAATCTGATGGTATTCGAGATGATTATATTCAAAGGCCGTGGTATCTGCGATCTGGTAAGAAACCTTCTGTTTTTCACAGACTGCACGGAAACCAACTGCACGCGCATCCGCAGGCATGGCAGTTTCATGGACACCGCTGATGTGGATCAGATGTTTACATCCGCAGTCGATCAGATGCTGCGCTGCAAGACGTCCGCCCTGCTCATTGTCACACTCCACCTCCGCTGTTCCATTTTCAAGATAACGCTCAATCGTGATCAGCGGCACATTTAATCCGGTAAACTTTTCCACGCCGACCGTTCCACTGCAGAGAATGACTCCCGCCACGCGGTTGCTCGTGCACATTTCCATGTACTCCCATTCTTTTCATTTTCTCCTGGGAGTTAAACAGTAAAATCTTATGATCATAATGATACGCCTGACTCTCCAAATTACTGATCAGCTCCGCAAAATACGGATGTCTGATGTGCGGCACGATCACACCGATCGTGTTCGTCGTCTGTTTGGAAAGCGAACGCGCCACCTCATTCGGGCGGTAATTGAGCTTCTTCATCGCCTCATATACTTTTTCTCGTTTCTTCGCTGATATATCCACGGTTATTCAGCACACGGGAGATCGTACTTACGGTAAGCCCTGTCTCCTTTGCCACATCCTTTAAGGTTGCCATACTTCCTCCCCGAAAACCTGTATCTTCTCTACTGCCCTTTTCCATGCAAAATTTTCTGCAGTTTCAGGCAGTTCGAATATACCTGTGATTGTACCACAATCTGCAGTCACTTCAAGAATCACATCATCAAAAGCAGAGAAAATCACGGATTCCGACACCTGTTGCAAATGTTTCTTCACCGATTTTTAACTCTCCGGTTTTTGCATTGTATACAAAGTCAGTCTTCTGGTTGATGCGGGCACTTAAAATGTCCTCTGACTCTGCGCGGGTAATCTGAATTTCCGTTGCTGTGTCCGGTGCAAATTTCCACTGAAATAAATCCTTTGCTGACACATGTTCATCTGCAACTTTTGCTGCGGTGTCTGCCATCAGTGCCTCATTTTCAGTATCCTGCTGCCGGACATTTTTCATTGTATTGTCATACACAGGTTTCCTGCTGTCCTCATACTCCCTGACCGGTTCCTGCCTGAGCACTTTTTCACCGTTCTTATATGCAACGGAAAACTCCCTCGGCAGTCCCATCGCCCCGGTATAATTCCTTCCCCGGTTTGGAAATCTGAGCCACGGAACTGAGATCACACGATTTCCTGTATTGCTGTAAGTCTGCGCCGCATAAGCTATCTTGTTGATGTATGCCGCATGACGCACACCGTCGGTCTGAAATTGATATCCATCAAACTCTCCCCAGAAGTAAAAACCGTCTGCGCTCCAGAACATCCAGGTCTCATTTCCTTTTCATCTTTCAGGCATACCAGATCCGGACATTCCCACGCCTCTTTGAATGTCAGGCGGTCGGTCTGTTCCCATTTTAGCAGATCGGTGGAACGAAAATGCCAAAATCATTTTCCTCTAACCACAGTGTCATGATATAGGCACCGCTTTTTCATGCCAGAACACCTTCGGATCACGGTTTTCTTTACAAACCGTCGGACACCTTTGTCAATTTTATGGAGTGTCTCCCCGCCATCCGTACTGTATGCAATGCGCTGGGTAAACTGTTTCCCTGCGCTCCATTTATTATTATTTCCGGCTGCCGTATAGAAAATACCAGCGCATCTTCCGGCAGTCCGAGCATCTTACGATCATTTACAATACCGCTTCCGGAAAACATCGTTCCGGTCTCATCCGGGAAAAGTACATCATCCTTCTGCTCCCAGTGCAGTAAATCCCTGCTTACCGCGTGTCCCCAGCTCATATTTTCCCACTGCACATCAAACGGGTTATGCTGGAAATACAAATGATACACGCCCTCTGCATACACAAGGCCATTCGGATCATTCATCCATCCGGTCTGCGGTGTAAAATGAATCGAAGGGCGGCGGAAAGCCTCACCCTGCGTAGCACGGAGAGATTTTTCTTCCGTTTCAGGTACGTCCTCGTTTCTGATTCTGTCAAAGAAAGCTTTCCCAAGATCCCCTCTTAGAATTAGTGTTTTGTCGGTAAATTGCTTTACCGGAAAACGGGCATAATAACTGACAGGGTATGTTTCATCCTCTGCCTCTCCCGCCGGGATCTGAAACTCAAACAGCTTTGTTTCGCTGTTATTCTCCCGGCAGAATATCTCAAGCATACGGTTGTTTTTTTTGCCGCCAAACGGCAGCTCGCCATACGTGGCACAGACCGGAATAAACAGCCACCCTTTTTTGATGTATATTTCCTTTTCCATGTCTTACAACCTCCTACTTATATTTTTCCTTTTTAACCAGCACTTGTAAGCACATAACATCTTTCACTGGTCAGCATGGGAAACTGTATACTTTTCCATCCACCTGTGTGGTCTGGTTTACACATTCTTTCACCCACTCCTCATCGGAAAGATCGACTGCATACTGGGAAGCAAGTGCAACAACATCTGTGGTGTCTAAGATCGCCATGGTCGGTGCTGTTCCTGAGTTATATGCACTTGTCACTCTCGTATATGGAGATTCACCGGTTCCGCATGCCTGAACCTCAAGTTCGATTCCTGTCTCCTCTTTAAATGCCTCTGCCATATCTTCAAGTGCTGTCTGGATTTCACCTTTACTGTTTAACATCGTGATCTGTGTTCCTGCTAAATCTGCGGTGTCGATATTCCCTGTGCTCTCAGTTCCGGCTGCTGTACTCTCACTGGCATCGCTGCTGTCCGCTGCGTTGCTTCCTGCATTACTGCCTGTATTTGCGCTGCCGGAATTGCTGTTGCTGCCACAGCCTGCTAACATCCCCATTGTCATTGCTGTCCTTACTGTGCCCTTACTTTAACACTACTTTTTGTATATGTCAAGCGGTTGACATATGATTTGTCAGTTATAATCAAATAATTACATTATTTTTTGTACATATTTACAATAAATTTTTGCATTTCTAATCATTTCTAGGTATTTAGAACTATTATAGCGTGCTATTTTATGCCAATCGGTTGACATTTTAAATTTTATCAATTCCGATTCCTGTTTATGGTACTGGAAAAACACACACCTATCATGCAAAGCAAAAAAGGACCTCACAACTTAGTTGCAAAATCCTCTTTCCGGTGTGCCACACATTTTACTGTATGACGGGTATATTAAATTTATTTGGGAACTACTTACTGATCTTTATCTTCTTTGCACTGCTGAAACTTCCATAAACTTTTGCTCCTGTGGAATCTTTCTTATAAGCACGTACTTTTACATAATATGTCTTGCCTTTTGCCAATTTTCCAAGTGTTTTTGATGTGCCTGATATTGTTACTTTCTTTACATTCTTTTTGAATTGCTTATCCGTAGAATAAACGATCTGATATCCGGCTGCACCTTCCACTTTCTGGACTGTAACTTTTGCTTTTCTTCCCGAAACAGCTTTCATTTTCTTAATTGCAGATTTCTTTACGGTCACTTTCTGCCATTTCGCATATAAAGTAAGATTCTTTTTGCTGCTCTTTGAGATTGTTTTAATTCTCTTTGTATACTTGCTGTCTGTATACCAGCCCTTAAAGACATATCCCTTTTTGGAAGCAGATTTTAAATTTACCTTTCCATTGTAATAATATTCCGGGTTTTTGCTGCTGTTTTTACCTTTTCCTAACTTATAGGTAATTTTATAACCTACCGTGATCTTACAGGACGCGCTTACTCTGCTTCCATCTTTTGCCGTTGCCGTGATCGTGGTCACACCATTTTTCAATGCTTTTACTTTTCCATGCTTATCAACAGTCGCAACTTTTTTGTTGGAAGATGTCCACTTAACGTCTTTAATATCTGCATCAGATGGTGAAACAACAGCCTTTAATGTAAGCGTTGCACCTTTTTTCATTCCGGCTTTTGTTTTATTTAACGTGATTTTTTTAACTTTTACTTCTTTCTTCTCTGTTTCCGGTTTCTTTTCTGTATCTTTCTCCGGAGCATTTTTAATTTCTCCAAGTTTTACAGTACCAAATACTTCCGGTTTAGACCATCCCATTCCTGTTTCATCGTTCCAGCTCAATGTACCAATTCTTTTGCCACTTGCATCAGCATCATTGATCTGAAATTCAAGTCCGATCTCATCTCCGGCTTTTGGTGTGATATCCGTCCATTTAAATGACGCCTCAACAACATATCCGTCAGAAGTTATTTTTGCCACAGACTTCATATTCTCTTCAAGGCACTTTTTGCCATTAAATGAGTGATCATTTGCATAACTGATCCTGTACTGCTTGTCATCGTCTTCATAAGAGTTGGATTTTCCATTATTTTCGTCGATAAATACTTCTAAGGAATCCTGCTCCCATGCATCACCGTTGGTATTATTGAGGACAGGATCTTTGATCTCGGCATATACATAAAGATTGTCTTTATCCCAGAGTAACTTCGCATTTGCAGAAATATTGGAGCCGAGATTGATTGTAATCGGAATGGTTCCGGCATTATCCCATACCGCATCTTTATCTCCGTCTACGGTAACTGTACCATAGGCAGCTTTCTCCACCCCTGGTTTCATCGTTACTTTCGCGTAATATTTACTGCTTGTTCCCTGTTTTCCTGTCAAATCATTAAATGCAGCTGTTTTATCCCCATTTGTGACCACAACATCCATTCCGATCACTTTTGCAACGGAAAGTCCTGATAACGGTACCTTTATGGTTGCCTGATAACCATTTTCTACTTCTGCTGCCTCGCTTCTTTTTACCGTTACGGTCACTGGTGTGATGTCATCTTTTCCGGAATTTGCAGAATCCACATAAACAGCAACTGCATCATTATCATCTTTTACGGCATCTTCTACCGTAACCTGCACGGTAAGACCATCTTTATCCCACATCGAAATAAAGGAAGCCGTGATATCATTCTGCATGATACTGTATGTCTTTCCTGTCACTGCATCACCTTTTTTCTCTGCAGCAACTACATCCTGAATTGACGGCTGGAGTCTGGATGCATCTACATACGCCCAGTACGCAGGTTTTGCTTTATAATTTCCATCAAAAAGCAATGGGCACTGCGCAGAGCCGTCTGCACCACCACCAACACCAGACTGTTCATGTAACCATGAATTTGGCTCGATGACCCCCCATACGGTCAATCCGGAAACGTTCGAACCATCTGCTTTTAAGCCTTTGATCGCATCGAATAACTGTTTATGACAATATGCAATTTTAGTATACTCGCTCTCTTTTGTTGCCATACCTGATGTATAAGATGCACTTGATTTAAAATCAAGCTCTGTAAGCTGTACTTTTCCTGCAGCTTTTGCATATTTTTCAGCCACTGTTTTAAACTGCGTGGCAGAAAAACTATCCACACTGTAATGTGCCTGCATGCCAAATGCATCCAGTCTGGTTCCATCGGCAGCCTTTACATCATTGATGAGTTTTACAATACCCTCACATTTTGTATTATCCGTCTCACCAAAATCGTTGTAATAAAGCTCTACATTTTTCGGTGCATACTGGTTTGCATATCTGAAGGCATTGATGATAAATTCGTTGCTCTTATATACATGCCACCAGCTTGAATTATTTCCATGACGGATCTCATCGAGACTTTCCGCTGCACTCACGGTATCTGTACGGTAAGAGTTTCCAATGACAGCCTCATTTACAACATCCCAGCCATAAAATAATCCGTCATATTTTCCATTTGCAGCTTCCCCGAAGTAATGGTCAAAGACACTTGAAATAAACCATTCAAGACGGCGGTTCATGGTCTCTTTGTCCACATAAGGTTTGGTTTTATCATAATTTTCATGGAAAAACCATTCCTGTGTCTGGGAATGCCATACAAGGACATGACCACGGATACGGATTTTGTTATCCGGATTTTCATTATTCCACTCACAGATTTTATTTATTAATTTATCTGCACGTGAAAAGTCCAAGCTGTCACCGGCTTCATTTACGACCGGGACTTCAAGATCCTGTCCTTTAAATTGGATCGTCTTTGTGTTGACTTTATCCTCTAACTGATAGTTGAACAATGCATCCGGTTTTAATTCGTTTCCAAGTGTAACCGCATTAAAGTGTTTTTCCACCAGTTCCATCAGCGTATCATCATTGATCTCATCACCGGTCACTGCTGTGCCGGCAACTACATCATTGCCTAAAGCAGCTTTCACACTTTCTTTCCAGTCCGGGATGTCCTTCTCAATAGATGGCTTTTCTCTTTCAATCTTATTCATGGACACACCGGTCACATAGTAAGTCCCTTTTACGCAATCGCCCTGTCCATAGTTGGTTCCCTGTTCTATAATACGGATGACCACCTGATCTGCAGCTTTCGGTATTTTGAAAGTTCCCTCATATTTTGTCCATTCTCCAGCTTTTAATGTCTTTGTACAGTCTCCTGACAAAATACCTGCTGAATAACTTCCAAGATATGTTGCCTCACCACCGGAAACATAGAATGGTGCAAACTCCACATTTCTCTGCTCTTCCGGAGCATCTTTGTAATCATCGGACAATTTCGCCCAGAATGAGAATTTGTATGTTTCCCCTTTTTCAACCGCATCCGTGATATCCTGCGAAAAACAATCCCCAGGGGTGGCAGTTTCCTGATTACGTGTAAGTACACCGTATGTTTTAAGACCGGAATCTGCGATTTCTTCTTCCTCTGCTGCAACTGAAACAACCGATTCTCCGGCTGCACTGTTCCATGACTCCGCCGCTTCGGACGCTGCAAAATCACCGTTTTTTATAATATTATCCCCCAATTTTGCATCGCCTGCTCCTGCTTTCAGTTCAAAGGTCACGCTCACAAGACTTACCGTTGCATTTTCCGGTTTATCTTCCGTTATCATGATTCCGACTGCATCAATAGCGCCATCCCCCGATGGATTTATCGTATACTCCGTCTGTCCGCTTAATCCGTACTGTGTATTAGCTGCTGTTGCATCATCTCCACCGTTGTATACTTTCAGACTGATCGGTACTTTCTGATCCGCCACCTGAAATGTAACAGCATTCACCTGTGACATTTCGATACTCTCCGGCAACGTCCATTTCACCTGATTATACTGTTTTGCAAAAGACAATTTCCACTGTCCATCTGCGAGTTCATAATCCGCGTCTCCCCATGCCACTTTCAGCTGATCTGCAGTAAAAACTTTTTTTACCCCTGAATTTTCGTTTTCATCTGCATAGACAACTGCATTTTCAAGATATGGTGTCAGCACCGGTCCTATCCCGGTAAAAACCATAGCACTGCACAAGGCTGCGCATACCCCTGCTTTCCAATTTCGTTTCAAACCCCGTTCTCCTCCTTTTATATATTTTCTACCGTTACAAATTTATGTTAGCAGAAGAAAATATTAAAAATAGAGGAATTTTTATAGAAAAAAACCGGACAGATAATAGAATACACTCTCTGCAGACATCCATTATCATGAGTTAAAAAAGTGGAGAATCCTGCAAAAAACAAAATTCTCCACTTTCTATCATGTTTTTACCACATGACATATATTATAAATTTACTTTTTGGGCTACTTACTGATCTTTACCTTCTTCACACTGCTGAAACTTCCATAAACCTTTGCGCCTGTGGAATCTTTCTTATAAGCACGCACTTTTACATAATAGTTCTTGCCTTTTGAAAGTTTGCTTAAGGTTTTTGATGTTCCTGTCACTGTCACTTTCTTTACAGCTCCCTTTTTCACAACGACTTTTTCCCATTTTGCATATACAGTAATGTTCTTTTTACTGTTCTTTGCGATCGTTGTGATTTTCTTTGTGTACTTGCTGTCTGTATACCAGCCTTTAAATGCATAACCTTTCTTTGAAGCTGCCTTTAAGTTTACTTTCTGGTTGTAATAATATTCCGGATTCTGGTCGTTATTTTTTCCTTTACCCAGTTTATAAGTGATCTTATAACCTACTGTGATCTTACAGGAAGCACTCACACCACTGCCGTCTTTTGCTGTCGCTTTGATCGTGGCAGTTCCGTTTTGCAGTGCTTTTACTTTTCCGTTTTTGTCAACGGCAGCAATTTTTGTATTGGATGAGGACCACTTGATACCTTTATTTGTTGCTTTTTCCGGTGCGACAACAGCCTTCAATGTAAGGGTTTCACCTTTTTTCATTCCAGCCTGTGTCTTGTTTAATGTAATTTTATGGCTGTATCCTTCCCACTACCAGGGCGGATTAGGAACTTTCATCCATTAGTGACGTGCGCCGCAAGGCGCACCAAAAAACACCGTGCCAGCGTTTCAAACGTCTGCACGGTGTTTTATTCATCACATATTGTTATTCACTATGAGTTTACTCGCTGCGAATTTATTCGCTGCGAATTTATTCGCATACGTACGGCATTAATGCAACGTGACGAGCTCTCTTGATAGCTACTGTAAGAGCTCTCTGATGTTTTGCACAGTTGCCTGTGATACGACGAGGAAGGATTTTTCCTCTCTCAGAGATGTATCTCTTTAATTTGTTTGTATCTTTGTAATCGATTACGTTATCTTTTCCACAGAAAACGCAAACTTTTTTTCTTCTATGCATTGGGCGTCTCTTCATTGGTGCGCCATCTTTGTCTGCTGCTTTATTGAAAGCCATGATAATTACCTCCTGTTGTTATCGTAAACCGCTATGTGAACCCACATCACGATTTCCATTAGTTAAATGGTAACTCTTCATCAATTCCATCCGGAATATTCATGAAGCCATCACCTGCTGCACTGCTCGGTGACGGTCTGTCGGAAGGATTAAAACCGGAGTTATCTCCACCGCCGCTGGCATTCTTGCTTTCTGCAAACTCTACGTTCTCAGCAACAACGTCCGTCGTGTAAACACGCTGTCCGTCTTTGTTGGTGTAGCTGCCAGTCTGAATACGACCTTCCAGAACGAATTTTGTTCCCTTACGTCCGAATCTCTCCAAAAACTCTGCTGTTCTGCCAAATGCAACACAGTTGATAAAATCTGTATTCTGATCATCTCCGTCACGGCGGAAACGGCGATCTACTGCAAGTGAAAATCTTGCGATCGCAGTAGCACTCTCGCCCTGAGAATAACGGATCTCTGCGTCTCTGGTTAATCTTCCCATAAGAATAACTTTGTTCATATACGATTCCTCTCTTCTATCAAACAAACCGTTGTCAGTTCAAAGAATCTTATTTCTCGTCTTTTCTTACTACTAAGAAACGAAGAACATTGTCCATGATGCGGACATCGCGCTCAACTTCTGCCGGAACAGTAGATGCAGCGTCGAACTGGATGAAATAATAGAAAGCTTCTGACATCTTCTGGATCTCATATGCTAATTTCTTCTTACCAGCCTCTTCTACTTCTGTTACGTTACCACCGGCACGAGTGATGTACTCTTTTGCCTTTTCTACGGTAGCTGTTCTCGCATCGTCTTCGATCTTTGCACTAACAACAAGTGCTAATTCATACTTATTCATGCGAATTTTCCTCCTTTTGGTCTCTGGCCCGCTCTTATATGAGTGAGCAAGGAATTTAATAATATATCACGAAGATATATTTTATCATAAAAATCAATAGTTTGCAAGAACTTTTTACTCAGCTTCCTTGCTCAGCTTCCTTTTTGCGGATTTCTCTGGTATTTTTCTCCACAAGTTTTCTTGCGATCATGATCTGGTGCCCGCAGCCTAAGCATTTCAACCTGAAATCTGCACCCACGCGCAGGATCTCCCATTCACTGCTGCCGCACGGATGCTGCTTTTTCAACCGCACCACATCACCAACTTCATATTTATCCATAAATCCTCTCTATTCTCCTATACTATTTATTCTGCGAGCAATTTGCTGCATCAATTGCGATCACAAGCATCATTCCAAGCAGTTCATCGCCCGGATTGGTAAAATCGATCACATACGTATCACCCCAGTGGAGTAATTGTTTTGAAATATGAATAATGGAACTGCAGCCGGAATATACATCATAATCCCAGCCAAGGAAATCTCCCTCCACACGCCATCCATTAAAATCAATATCATATTTCGGCTGGAACAGGGTAAACTGTTTTTCGATCTGTCCTCTTTTGATCCCACCTGTTTCAATTTCAAAGACCGGAAGAAGATTAAACAGCTTCTGACGGATCATTCCAACCTCAACATGTGCCGCATCATAGACATGGATCTGATGTCCAAGTGCAAACACCTCTGCCCTGACAAAATACCGTACATTGCCCTCCTCATCATAGACATCATAAGTATCTGACCATGAAAACACTCTCTGTTTTATCAGTAAACGCATACATTCTCCTTTTTAGACGTTTAAAATAGTACTTACTCTGTTTACCGGATCTGTGAAAACACTTCACCAAGCCCTGCCTGGATTAAAAGATCTGCTCTGCCATCCATCGGTGTTGTAGATTTATTGATAAGCACCAGCTTGTTTCCCCGGTAATAGTCGATCAATCCTGCAGCCGGATATACTGCCAGCGAAGTTCCACCAATGATAAGCACATCTGCATGGCTGATATAAAATACAGCATCCTCTAAGGTCTGCTGGTTCAATCCCTCTTCATAAAGCACCACATCCGGTTTGATCTTACCTCCACACGCATCACACAGCGGAATCTCTGTACCAGATTTTAAAATATATTCTGCATCAAATCCTTTTCCACACTTCTGACAGTAATTGCGATGCACGCTGCCATGCAGCTCTAAAACACGCCTGCTTCCTGCCATCTGATGCAGTCCGTCAATGTTCTGTGTGATGACGGCTTTTACCTTGCCCGCAGCCTCTAACTCTGCAAGTTTCTGGTGTGTCACATTTGGTTTTGCATCAAGACATAGCATCTTATCACGGTAAAAACGGTAAAATTCTTCTGTATGTCTCATATAAAAGGTATGACTTAATATCGTTTCCGGTGGATAATCATATTTCTGATTATAGAGTCCATCCACACTCCTGAAGTCAGGGATGCCACTTTCGGTAGAAACACCTGCTCCCCCAAAAAACACAATATTATCTGACTCCTGTACCATTTCTAAGAACTTTTCTATATTTGACATGATCAATCCTTTCTCAGGACAAACTGTCCCACCAGTTCATTTAAAGACACTGCCTGTGCAGACAGCTCCTCACTGGTTGCAGATGATTCCTGTGCTGCTGCAGAATTTGACTGAACCACCTCTGAGATCTGGTTTACCCCTGATTCTGCCTGTTCCATCGCTCTTGCCTGCTCTGCCGACTGTTCGCTTAACATCTTTGATTCCTCAGCGATCTCTTTGATTCCCTCAACTACTTCCTCTAATGCCGCAGAAGCGCTTTCTGCCGCCTTATTCCCCTCTGCGATCTCCTGCAGGGAACCTTCGATCAGCTGGCGGGTATCAACTGCTGACTGCGCACTCTGCTCTGCCAGTTTCCTGATCTGGTCCGCAACAACCGCAAATCCTTTTCCCGCTTCCCCTGCACGGGCAGCTTCGATCGCTGCATTTAAGGATAACAGATTCGTCTGGCTTGCAATATCTTCGATATCAGAAATAATATTTTCGATTTTGGTTGATGTCTCATTGATCCGTCCCATAGCATCCGTCAAAGCCGTCATCTGTTCGCGGCTGTTATCTGCCTGCTTTGCATACTGGCTTGCTTTCTGGTGCGATGCCTCAAGCTTTTCTGCCGTGGCATTGACATTGTCCGTAATGTTCGTGATCGTTGCCGTCAGTTCTTCCACGGAACCTGCCTGGTCTGTTGCCCCTTCTGCCAGTGCCTGTGCAGATTCTGCCAGATTTTCAGAACCAGCAGAAACCTGTTTTGAAGCATCTTCAACCTGCTGTAACGTACTGTTCATCTGACGGTTCATCTTTCTCATGGCATCTTTTAAGGCTACAAATTTTCCGACATATTTATCTTCGATCCTGGTTCCGACAGCATAATTACCAGCCGCCATTTCTCCTAACAGCTCCCCTGCATCCGTAATAATCAGGTTCAGATTATGCGCCATCTGTTCCGCTTCTAAGATCATCTCTTTGATCTCGTCATCTGCCTCGCTCTCCGGGAACGGGCTGTCAAGATCACCTTCTGCAAATGATTTCAGACGTTCTGCCAAAGCTGTCAGAGGCTTTTCTATATCTACAGCCATCGTATTTCCGATACGGATGGAAATCACAATACAGACCACGATCACCGCTATGATCACGATCATAAATATGAGCTCCATATTATGTAATGATGCCTTTGATGCATCACCCTTTTGTACATTCAGATCCATCAGTGTTGCCAGATCCTGATAAATTTTGTCATACTGTGGTGAGAGTTCACCGGTGTCGATTTCCTGTGCTTTTAAATAACCATCATCCGAAGATGATGTTGCAAGCTCTAAAACTTCTGCATCAATATCCCAATAGCCGTCCAGATCCGTAACTAACGTATTATATGCCTCTTTTGCCTGTGGGAAAACCATGGTACTTTCTATGTCTTTCAGATATGTTTCAAAGGCTTCCTTTTTCTGATCATGCAGCGATACCTGTGCCTCGATCATGTCCTCCTCATCATATCCAACAACAGCACGCAGGGCGCTTCTCGTCTCTGAAAATGTAACCATTGCCTTACCGATATCTCCCTGCGAGAATCCATAATTAGTCATCGCATATTCATATCGGCCAGACGCGACCAGCATTGCAATAATTCCAAGCACTGCTGCGATCGTCGCAATGCCTGTTACCATTTTAAATCCGGTATTTAACCGCTTTTTTATCTTCATGTCTTTCAGCTTTTGCATAACCGTTCACCTTCCCTTTTGTAATATACCTTTAACATGCATAATTTTAGTATATTTTCGATGCATTTTCAAGGTTTGCCACCCACGATACTGCTAAATTTTATCATCAAAAAACAGTAGTCTAGCAATCTGCCTTCTGCAGCTCTAAACTACTGTTTTTTAGTTGCGGGAACAGGATTTGAACCTGTGACCTTCGGGTTATGAGCCCGACGAGCTTCCAGACTGCTCCATCCCGCGATATTGCAACAGAACAAATGCCCTGTTCGTTTACATAACATTATTATAGACCTTTTTTTCTTTTTGTCAAATCATTCCTGCCAGCACTACGCTCGCAGCCATTCCTGCTGCCGTTGCAGCCAATGCCCCGGCAAGCGTATACCGGCTTTTTTTAATCTTTACACTCATGAAATAAACAGACATCGTGTAAAAAATCGTCTCCGTGCTTCCGAGCATGATCGACGCCATCCGCCCAAGCAGCGAATCCGTCCCATACTCCTTATAAATATCTAAAAGCAGACCTGTTGCCGCCGAAGATGAAAACATTTTCACAACAGCAAGTGGAAGCAGTTCGGACGGGAATCCGATCTTTTCTGTGAAAATAGCACATACATTTGAAAAACATTCCAGAAATCCGGACGCACGCAGGATTCCAACAGCAACCATCAGTCCGATCAGTGTTGGCATGATCCCTATGACTGTTTCAAATCCGTCTTTCGCTCCCTCGATAAACTCTTCGTAGATATTGTGCCTGCACAACAGCCCATATCCGATAATCAAAAAAATCAGAAGTGGTATCATGATATCGGATAAAAACATCATTATCTGCATAGGACACTTCCCGAAGCTGCTGTTAGTTTATTATATGTATCAACGATTCACATTATTCATGCGATTTTCGCGCCAGCCGTTCATAATCCTCCTGCGGCATCGGTTTTGCGAAATAATATCCCTGAATATAATTACAGCCAAGTCTCTTTAGCATCTGTACCTGTTTCTTTTCTTCAACGCCTTCTGCAATGACCGGCATATCCAGCGCTTTTGCCATCTGGATAACTGCCGCTAAGATCTTTTCTCCGCGCCCATCATCTTTGCCTTTGGAAAGAAACTTCATATCAATTTTCAGCACATCCAGATCAATGTCCTTTAACACGTTCAAAGATGAATATCCGCTTCCAAAATCATCCATCAGAATTGTAAATCCTGCCTTGTGCAGATAATTCACCGCATTTAAGATGACATTTTCCGTATCGGAAAAAACACTCTCCGTCAGTTCTAAGTGCAGGTACTCCGGTGGTATCCGGTATTTTTCCACAAGATTGACCAGTGACTCTAAAAAATTGGGATTATAAAGGTTGACACGGGAAACATTCACAGAGATCGGATCCGGCTTACGTCCTGCTCTTAACGCCGTGGCAATAAGCTGGCAGACCTGATCCCACACATAATAATCAAGTTTTATAATAAAACCGTTCTTCTCGAAAACAGGTATAAACTCTCCCGGTGAAACCATCGTCCCATCCGGTTTTTTCCAGCGTACAAGTGCTTCCGCGCCACGCGGCGTATAACCATCTAACTCATACTTCGGCTGAAAATAAACGACAAACTGTTTTTCCTCAAGTGCCGTATCCATTTCGTTTATGATCTGCTGCTCCCGCTGCATCTCTTTTCCCATCTGTTCCGTGTAGAGTGCCTCATGATGCATATACTGCCCCTTGCATTCCTGTGCCGCAATTACAGCATGCTCATAGATTGCCGATACCTCCATCTCCTTGTCCCGGATGATATAACATCCCGCCGACGTCTCAAGATAACAGCGCAGCTCCCCGTTTTTCTTCACCTGTTCCCGGATCTTCTGGGCGATCAGCAGTGCATCCTGTTCTTTTTCTACCGCAACACAGATTCCAAAAACATCGGAATTTAATCTGCCATAAGTATACGTCTTATATGCACTGAGTACACCGCAGATATTGTGCGCCATACATCTTAACAGACGGTCTCCTTCTGCCGCACCATAGAAAGAATTGATCATTTTAAACCGGTCAATATCCAGCCGGATAAATGCAAATGTCTGATCCTTACTGTCATCTAGCATCTCCCTCGTCTTCTGGTAAAACATCTGACGGTTATAAATTCCTGTCAGGGAATCATACTCTAAAAAGTGCTGTTTGCTCCTTTTGATAGCGTTCATGACACGAAACCAGATGATCTCCCGGTGGAATGACTTCGGTATAAAATCCCATACCCCATACTCCAGACAGCGTTTTTCATTTTCCACATTGTCTTCCGTTGTCGCAATGACGATCGGAATATACTTATATTCGCTGTGTTTTTTGAATTCCTCCAGGAAAGCAAATCCATCCATTACAGGCATAATAAGATCCAGTATAATTGCCGCTACCGAAAGTCCTTTATCCTTTTTCAGATACTCCAGTGCCTTTTTCCCGTCTTCTGACTCTACGATCTGATAAGCTTTACGGAAAATATCAGCCAGGGACTGCCTGTTGAGCTTATTATCATCTACAATCAAGATCTTATTTTTTTTCATTGGTATCCCTCACTTTCTCTGAGGATTTGTCTTACACATAAATCTATTCTCATTATAATGTCTTTTATCAAATAGTACAACGAATTATTTGTCAGATTTTGTAAATATTTTGTCTGATTTTACAAAAAATAATCGCAGTCAGTGTACTGCATGTCGTTGCGATCAGTGCCGGACCGACGATCTGCGCCGGATTCACACTTCCATACTGGCTGCGGTAGGCAATAATGTTTACCGGTATGATCTGAAGGGATGAAATATTGATGATCAAAAAATCACACATCTCGTTGCTGGCGGTCCGCTCCCCTTTTTTTACTGTGCCATCTGAAAATGCTTTCTTTCCACGCTCTTTTTCTAATTCCGCCAGCGCCTCCATCGCTTTTAATCCGGCTGGTGTTGCTGCCCATCCCAGTCCGAATATATTGGCAATCATATTGGTGGCAATATATTTATTTGCCGGATGATCTTTTGGAATATCCGGGAACAGAAAATGCAGCACCGGCGCAAGACGCCTTGACAATCCTGCAATGATACCTGTTTTTTCAGCGATTTTCATCAGTCCAACCCAGAAAGACATCACTCCCATCATGGTAATACAGAGTGTTACCGCCTCTTTTGCCGAGTCAAGCGCTGCCTGCGTAACCGCCGGAAGTGTGCCGTGAAATGCGGCAAATACAACGCCTGTCAAGATCATAAATGCCCAGAGATAATTCATATGTACCTCTCCGGTTTTTCTTTTATTTTATTTCTATATATCGCCATATATGTACCATTATTCATATAGAACTTTTCAGTTATTTTTCTAAATGTCAACATATATATCACTAACACCTGGATTTTTGAACTGAGGTATTTTATCTTGATATGGTTTTCTGATATTTTCACAAATTTCCACGCTTAAGCCGGATATCCACACTTTTCTCATTTTGCTGGTCGTTTTCCCCACAGTTTTCTTAGACGGATGCGCTTTCTCCAGGCATGCTCCGGATCAGTCTGCCCGTATCTCTTCCGGATATGAACCGGAGCAGACAGATTCTGTTTCTTCTGAATCTACTGACAATGACAATCAACGCGCTGACAGCTCCTCCGCGAATGCCTTTGACGAATTTTTACTGCTTTTCCGCTCGAGGCTGCCCTGAATACCATAAACCTTCATTTTCCCTCTCCTCCCCGGAATCTTACGGAATCACAGAAGTTCCAATTTCACTTGGCAGTATTTCCAGTCAGGCATCAAAGGAAAACCGTGCAGCCCTGGAAACACGACTGCCGCCCTAAAACGTTTTGACCGCGAAAACTTTCCAAACCCCGGCAGCTGACTTACGATATTTTGTCGGATTACCTTGCCATGGAGCAAAGGGGACTGATTTTTCACTTTATGAAGAATACTTAAACCCTTCCTCCGGCACTCAGGCACAGCTTCCAGTACTTTATGAAGAGTATCGTTTTTCCTCCGAAGATGACATCAAAACTTACCTGAAACTGCTGCCCCTGACCGGTTCCTATTTTAACCAGATCATTGCTTTTGAAAAAAAAAGCTGCCGCCGGGCTCTTTATGTCCGATGCCATCTGTAAAAGTGTGATCGAACAGTGTTCCCGTTTTGCAGACGATGGGGACGATCATTATCTGATCTTAACTTTCAATAAAAAAGTGGATGCTTTTAAGGATCTGTCAGATGAACAGAAGACCGCCTATAAAAAACAAAATGAAAAGATTGTAAAAGAAGTGATTTTTCCTGCCTATACTTCTCTGGCATCTTCCTTAACCAGTCTGCTTGGCAGCGGAAAAAATGAAAAAGGGCTCTGCTATCTGAAACACGGCAGGGATTATTACGAATACCTTGTCTACGAAAATACCGGCTGTGCGGATTCGATTGCGGATATACAGACTATGATCGGTCAGAAAAGACTTTCTGATCTAAGTGAAGCGGCCGCCCTGACGGATTCAAATCCCTCTCTCTGGAAGGATGCACAGAAAGCTTCTCTTTCCTATGCAGAACCCGCCTCTGTTTTAGAACATCTGAAAGAACAGATGCAGGCAGATTTCCCAAAGGCTCCGGATGTCTCTTACACCGTCAGTCCTATTGAGGAATGTATGGAAGATTATCTTGCACCGGCTTATTATATCACTGCACCAATTGATGATTACAATGCCAATTCTATCTATATCAATGCAAAAACGGATGCATCCACCATGCGGTATTTCACAACGCTCGCCCATGAGGGTTTTCCCGGCCACCTGTATCAGACGATCATATCCTATCAGTCCGGACTGCCGGCGATACGCAGTATTTTAAACTATCCGGGATATGTGGAAGGCTGGGCGACCTATGTGGAGATGATGTCCTATCATTATGCCGCGCTGAGGGAGGATGCCGCAACGCTTCTCGCCTTAAACCAGTCTGCCCTTTTAAGCCTTTATGCCTCGACCGATATCGGCATCCATTATGACGGCTGGTCGCTTGCCGATACGATAAAATTCTGGAACGATTACGGGATCAGCGATCCGGACACCATTGCAGAGATTTACCGCTATATCATATCAGAACCGGCAAATTATCTCCGTTATTATGTGGGTTATCTGCAGTTTCTGGAATTAAAGGACTATGCAAAGGAAATCTTTGGCAGTGATTATAATGAAATCTCATTTCATCAGGCAGTGCTTTCGATCGGCCCGGCACCGTTTCAAATCGTAAAGGATTATCTGAAAGATTTTTACCAGAAGTGACGAATCTACTCTTCCTTCAGCAGTGCCTGATATACATCCCGTTTGCTCATGCCGCGGTCTTTTGCCACCAGTTTCATCGCCTCTTTGCGCGGTGTCCCCTGGCTTTCATATACCTGCATATGTTCCTCTAACGACATATCCTCCCAGGACTTTCTTGCCTCCTCGGCAAGTTCCTCGAAGGTTTTTCCATGAATCACGAGCACATACTCTCCGCGCGGCTCATTTTCTCCATAATAGACAAGGCTGTCCGACAACGTCGTACGCATCTTTTCCTCATAGCGTTTTGTGAGTTCCCGGCAGATAGAGATCTGCCGGTCTCCGAGCGTATCATACAGTTCTTCTAATGTTTTGACCAGATGATGCGGCGCCTCATAAATGATGATCGTGCGCGTTTCGTCTTTTAATTCCTGTAAAATAGCGGCACGCTCTTTTTTATCCCGCGGTAAAACGCCTCAAATGCGAAACGTCTTGTCGGAAGCCCTGACATGGTAAGCGCCGTAATACATGCCGCCGCTCCGGCAGGGAAGTCACTTCGATCCCTTCCTCATAACAGATGCGCACTAAATCTTCGCCCGGATCCGAAATTCCCGGCGTACCCGCATCCGTGATCAGTGCAATATTTTTTCCTTCCCGCAGTTTATCTACAAGCTGATAGGCTTTTTCTATTTTATTGTACTCATGATAACTCGTCATCGGCGTTTTGATCTCAAAATGATTCAACAGCTTAATGGAATTTCTGGTATCTTCCGCTGCGATCAGATCCACTTCCTTTAATGTACGAAGCACCCGGTACGTGATATCTTCAAGATTGCCGATCGGCGTTGCACATAAATATAATTTTCCTGCCATCGTTCTCTCCATTTTCGGAATATTATGCTGATTCTTATTAGCACATTATAAAACCACTCCGTAAAATTGACAAGAAAATCCTGCGTTATACTAAGATAAGCTTTCATGTTCAATTAATTGATTCACCTTCCTGCGGAGTTCAATGAACTCATCCGTATCTTTGAGTGACAGATCACGATTATACGGCAGCAATACCGGAACCTCTGCCTTTACGGTTCCCGGTCTCTGTGTCAGCACATAAATTTTGCTGGATAAAGACTGCCTCCTCTATATCGTGTGTGACAAAATAACAGTCGGCTTTTCCTCCTGCCAGATCTGGCGCATTAAAAGCTGCATGTCCGCTTTGGTCTGCGGGTCTAAGGCAGAGAACGGTTCATCCATAAGCAGTACCTCCGGGCTGTTTGCCAGTGCTCTCGCGATCGCAACCCTCTGTTTCATACCACCGGAAAGTTCTCTTGGATAACTGTCACGGAATTTTCCAGTTTGATGATCTTTAAATTTTATTCAGAATCTCTTCCTGCTGGTCCGCCGGCATTTTCCGCAGTTTTAATCCGAACTTAATGTTATCTCCGACTGTCATCCACGGAAAAAGTGTATAGGACTGGAATACCATGCCACGATCCGCTCCAGGTCCTATGATATCACGATCCTGAATGACGATCTTTCCTGATGTTGCCGTATCAAGACCGCCGATCATACGCAAAGTGTAGATTTACCACAGCCGGACGGTCCTACGATTGACACAAATTCATTTTCCATGACATTGATATTCACATCTTTCATCGCCTGGACATCGCCCTTGGCAGATGGATATATTTTCTGCAGATCTCTGACATAAACGGTACTGTTTGCAAGATTTGCCTCTATATGATCTTCCGCAGGCGGAAGTATATTCTTTTTTTAAAATCCCATATGCTAAAACCTTACCTTTCTAACGGTTTACGCAGCCGCCCACGGAAACAGTTTTTATTTAAAATGCAAAATACGGTCCGTAATCAGTCCTAGCAGACCGATCAAAATAATGTTGGCAAAATAGCGTCCGTCTTTAAGAAACGCTGCGATTTTAAGATTGTGTATCCAAGTCCTGTATTTGCAGCTACCAGTTCGGCGCTGACCAAATAGGTCCACGCCCAGCCGATCATCATACGCAGTGTTTCCATCAGTCTTGGCATCATTGCCGGAATCAGGATCTTAAAGATCGTCTTTGGAGTGTTTGAACCTAACGTATAACCGGCATTGATCAGATCATCCGGTACCGCAAGCGCATCATCAGCAACCATTAATACAAGCTGGAAAAATGTACCGATAAAATGACCGTGATCTTCGCACTTTCTTCGATTCCCACCCATACCATGATAAGAGGTACAAATGCCGGAACCGGCATATAACGGACAAACTCACACAGTGGGCGGATAAATGCTTCTGCCTTTTGAATGTTCCAACTAAAATACCGATCGGAACACCTAAAAGAACCGCATATACAAAACCAAGAGTGATACGGTAAATACTAATGCCTGTGTTCTGAAGCAGGCTTCCATCCTTGATGGACTCTATATAGTAGTTCACCACATTTTGTGGTTTCGGAAGAAAATTTCCTTGATCGCACCACTTTCACTTGCAATCAGCCACGCAGCAAGTACAATGACAAATGAAAGTATTGCAAACAATAGATATTTTTTTCTGTCGATTTCCTTTCTTATCTTAATTCGAATCATTATTCTGCCCCCTTAATGTAGGTATCATCCAAAATAGAGCTTAAATCATCCGGGATCTCATTGATCATCTTGGTTGATAACAGGAACTCCGCCGATTTCTGTAACGTATAAGAAAGATAGGTATAATCATCTCCGTCTTTAAAAGTTTCTTCATTCTTTGCCTTATCAAAAATAGTAACACCGTCTAACATGGTCATATAATCATCTCTGGTAAGTTCTGCACCGTCGCAGATTGCCTGAATGAAATCATCATCTCTTGCATTTAATTTTTCAACACCATCAAACCAGGAATCGACGATTTTCTGTACCGCATCGGAACTTGAATCCAGCACTTCCTGTCTGACCGCAAGTGTATCCGGGATCAAACCAGGCTCTTCCTTTGTGCTGTACAAAAGTTTTCCACCTGCACCTATCGCTGTGGAAAGTGTCGGCTCCCAGAGCACTGCTGCATCGATACTTCCCGCAATGAATGCCGGGCCTGCATCGTTGATCGTCATATTGACAAAGTTGACATCATCGACCGTCATATTGTTTTCTTCTAATATTTTCAGCAAAAACATATGCTCTAAGGTACCAACCTCAGTTGCAACTGTCTTACCCTTTAAATCTTCAATACTGTTAATTCCATCCTGTACCACGATACCATCTGCACCGTAGGAGTTATCATTGACTAAAACAACTTTAAAATCCACACACTCATTGACCGGTGCTACTGCATCGGAAGCTGCGATACAGATACCATCCACCTGTCCGGAATAAAATGCGGTCAGCGAATCACTGTATACCGGGAAAAACTGGAGGTCAACATAGACACCATTCTGTTCAAAAATACCGGTGTCCTTCACGCCATACCATGCATACCAGCCGGACATCGGACTGACACCAAGGATGAACGGATTGCTCTCTGTTCCTTTTGCCTCTCCTGCATCTGCGGTCTTTTCCGTCGCTTTTGCACTATCACCATTTGCTGTACTGTTTCCTGATGTGCTGTTATTTCCACATCCTCCTAACATGGCAAGTGCCATCATTGCAATGAGCAGAATACTGATACTTCTCTTAATTTTTTTCATATGGTTGTCCTCCTCTTCCTCTTACTACGCTTACATGATCGCTTCGATTCCTTTTTCTCCGGTTCTTACGCGGATCGCATCATTAACCGGAAGTACAAAATTTTTCCGTCTCCGGCATGATTCGTCTTATTAACCTCCACGACCGTGTCGATCAGTTTCTGTAAATCTTCATCCCTGACAAACATATCGATCATTCTTTTGCGACCAGTCTGTGTTTTACCGGTGCGCCCTCATCATAATCGTAATGTACCGGACATTTTCCCGCCCGATGATCTCACGGATCGTCATGGAATGAAATCCCGCCTGGTCTAAGGCATCTTTTGTCGGAAAATACATTTTAGGTCTTAATATAATCATTACCTCTTTCATCGCGGCACCTCCGTCCTATAATTCGTCTTTTCCACTGCTGATCGTGATTGCACGCTCCACATCGCTGACAAAAATTTTTCCATCTCCGTAGGTTCCGTTTTATCCACTCGCGTTCTCAACAATTACCTTCAGCACCTTATCCACGTCCCCATCTTCCACAACAAGCATGATCAGTTCTTTGGGGATTTCATCATAATAGGTGTCACCTACTTTTAAACCTTTCTGTTTTCCACGTCCAAGCACGCTCATTTTGGTTGCTGCTGCAAAACCGCCTGCAAGCAGTGCATCAAGTACATCCTCTGATTTTTCCGGTCTGACAATCGCTTTTATCATCTTCATGTTTGTTTCCTCCATTTATTCGTGTTATTTCTATCATACTAATTCATATGTTCCGATATCGGTGATCTCCTTTGCATCCGCAGACCCGCATTCCTCACAAAGAAAACCTTTAACGATCCTGCCATCGGATAATTCCACATCCCCGATACAGAGTGGTTTCCTGATCTGCCCTAAAAATGCTCCGACACTCACAACCGGCAGTTCATAGATATCAACTGCGATCGCAGCGCCTTTTTTATCGTCATACACCATCCCCGGTTTTTCCGGTACCGTATCCAGACGGTACAGCCTGTAATGTGGTGCGGTGTTTACACTTTCCCGATAGGAAGCCCCAAGCTCTGTCAGCTGGCTTTCCAGAGGAAATCCTTTTTTGTGCAGTCCGCATACCGCAAACGGGATACTCTGTGTCTTTAAAAACTGCTCCGCCGTGCCAAGGATCTCGCCCTCCTGATCGGATAATGAGAAAATAGTGATTCCAAATGGAAGCTCTGTATCCGCTGTATTTTCCGGCACTGCTATGGCGCACATATCAAGCAGGTTACAGTGATTTGTATAAAGTCCCATCTGACTGTTTGTGGAAATCGGATCTTTTCTGACATCATCTCTTTTGAATGTACCGCCCGCCGTCGGCATGATGAGAACGGCGTCTTTTAAAATGTGTCTTGCCCGTATCCGGTATTCCTGTAATTGGTGCATCGCCTCGAATACTTTTCTTGCCGTGTGCTCCGGTTTATCGCCTGACCTTAAAATTGTTTCTGTTACCGGAAATACTTTTCCCGGGTGGCTCTCCACGAAATCACCGAGATCTTTCCAGCGCTCTGCCACCCAGGGTCCGTCATAAAGAATGGATGCTGCCTTTGAAAACATCGTGTAATCGATATATTCCACGGTAATTCCCATATCCTCGATCCGCTTTTTCGCCTGTTCCCATTTTGCTTTGTAAATATCTTCATATGGTCCGTAAAATGTCACACCATCTTTTGCCAGACAGATTTTTTTCGGAAGTTTTGGCAGTGGCTCTTTGTACTCCCTTGACCAGCAGCACTCTTCATCCACGCCGCGTGCCGCAAGGTTGACTTTCTCTGCATCTTCCAGGCTGTTTGCAAACACGGTGACACAGTCAAGGCTTGCGCATGCCGGAACCACTCCTTTGGTCGACCAGGCGCCGAGAGACGGCTTGTAGCCGACCAGACAGTTTAATGCTGCCGGTACACGGCCGGAACCTGCGGTATCTGTTCCCAGTGAGAACGCTGCCATTCCAAGTGCCACAGAGACTGCGGAACCGGAACTTGATCCACCGCTGATCAGCTCTGGATCAAGTGCGTTTTTTACTTCTCCATAAGGGCTTCTTGTTCCGACAAGACCTGTTGCAAACTGGTCTAAGTTGGTTTTCCCGACCGGAAATGCACCTGCCTTGATCAGTTTTTTTACAACCGCTGCATCTTCTTTTGGATCATATGCATAATCCGGACACGCTGCTGTCGTAGGAGATCCCGCCACATCAATGTTGTCCTTGACTGCAAACGGGATACCCCATAATGGAAGTGATTCCATATCTTTTGGAAGTTTTTCAATGTAATCCATCATCCGTTTCAGATCCGGCGCGACAATCCAGATATTATAATCCCTGTACTTTTCTGCCCGGCGCACGATCTCGCCGGCAAGCTCCTCCGGACTAAGTGATCCTTCTTTATAACTGTTTCTGATCCATGTCATTGTCAGTTTTTTGGGGAAATATTTCATATTTATCACTCTCCTTTTACACGCGGATACTTGCCGCAAGCTGTCCGGAATTTACCTGTTCGCCCGGTTTTAAATATACTTTTTCAATGATTCCGCTGTACTCTGCCGTAACCGGGAATTCCATTTTCATGCTCTCTAAGATCACAAGAGTGTCCCCCTCTCTGACCTTCTGTCCGTCCTCGACTAATACCTTCCATACACTTCCCGGAATATTGGTTCTTGCTGCCTCACAGCCGTCCGGTACGGTTTCTTCCACGATTGCCGGTGCATCCTGTGTCTCGGAATCAAACTCATCGAGTCCTTTTTCTTTCCACATCTTCCGCTCTGCTTCAAAAGATGCTTCCTGATGATCTTTAAATGCCCGGATCGTATCTTCATGTTCCTTTAAGAACTGCTCATATTTTCCAAGGTTGAAGCTTGTCTCTTCTATCTTAATCTTGAACCTGCCACGAAGAAAATCTTCTCTGTCTTTTAAGATTTCCTCTGCGCTGACCGGATAGAAACGGATCTGATCAAAGAAATCCAACAGCCATGGTTTTCCATGTTTGAAATATTCTGTCTCTTTTAACGGATTCCACATCTGAATGGTACGTCCGACAAACTGATAACCGCCAGGACCCTCCATACCATATACACACAGGTATGCGCCGCCAATACCAACTGCATTTTCCGGTGTCCACGGTCTTGCCGGGTTGTATTTCGTCGTTACCATACGGTGTCTCGGATCGACTGGTGTTGCAACCGGAGCACCGAGATATACATCTCCAAGTCCAAGTACCAGATAATCCGCATCAAATACAATCTTCTTTACATCCTCTATGCTGTCTAAGCCGTTGATCCTGCGGATAAATTCCGGGTTGCTCGGACACCATGGTGCATTTGGTCTTACCGTCTGCTGATAACGTTTTGCTGCAAGCTGTGTCTGCGGATCATCCCAGGATAACGGAAGCCAGATGATTCTTGACGGAACCGTTACATCGGAAAGTTCCGGTAATGTGCGGTTGGTTTCAAGTACCGCTGCAAGCATTTCCTTAAGGGAAATCTTTTCGATATCAAAATGTATCTGTAAGGAACGGATGCCCGGTGTCAGGTCAATGACCGGCAGATCTTTTCTTTAACTCCTGCATGAGAACGTGAACCCGGAAACGGATCGCAATATCTAGTTCCATCTCTCCGTATTCCACCAGAATATTATCTTCACCATCAAGTCTTGCAACGATCTTTGTTCCCGCTGCCGTTTCCTCCGCGAGGATCGCGTAATGGTAATCAAGATCTTTTTGCTCCGGCAGTACAACTTCTTGATATTCATGACGAAGATTTGCTTCCTCCGCTTCCCGGATTTCCTTTGCCTGATCTAAATCAAGAAGTCTGAAGTGAACTTTATCGCCCGGATGAAGCTGTCCTAATTTCCACATCTCGCCTTTTGCCGTTGTCACGGAACATACGAATCCACCAAGGCTCGGACCGTCCGGTCCAAGTAAAATGGACTGGTCACCGGTCAGATCCAGGGTACCTACCGCATAGGCATTGTCGTGAATGTTTGACGGATGAAGTCCTGCCTCGCCGCCATCCTCCCGTACCCACTGAGGGATCGGACCATTTAAACGGATACCGGTTCTCGCGCTGTTAAAGTTTACCTCATACTCAGATTCTGTTAAGGTCTTTAAGTATTCCGGTTTCAAATATTCCGGTGTCGGCTGTGGCCCCGGGATCACACCGATCGTCCACTCATTCGTCAGTTTTGGACGATATTTTTCCGGCATGGAATCGATCGAATCGATCACACATTTTTCCTGTAAACGAAGCACATCTCCGGTGCGTAAGGTACGTCCGTTGTGTCCGCCGAATTTTCCATCAATAAAGGTAGAACTGCTGCCCATGATCTTTGGCATATCAAATCCGCCTGCCACTAAGAGATAGGTTCTCATTCCGACTTTACAGTCTTTAAATTTCAGCACCTGCATGGCGGATGCATGTACCACCTGATACATCGGGATCTCCACTCCATCTAAGGTTGCCTTCATATCTGCACCTGTGATACAGAAACTTACGGTTGTACGGAAACGGTAACTGCCGCCTCTTAATGTCAGCTCTAATCCCGGTGCACTCTCATCATTGCCAAGAATGCTGTTTCCAATTCGGAAGTTATAAGCATCCATTGGGCCACAAGGTGGAACTCCTACAAACCAGTAACCGATCATGCCCGGATAATCCTGAACCGTTGTCTGTACTCCGCCGTCAAGTACTTCGATTGCATGCTCCTGTGGCATAAAATCTTTTAACATTCCGGTAAATAATGCACCGGTCTGATAGGTTTCTGTTTTTAACAGTGCTGCTAAATACTGCATATTTGAGGTAATTCCATACACTCTTGAATCTTTAAGTACACGTTCCATCTTTGCGATCGCATCGGCACGGTCACTTCCATGTACGATCAGTTTTGCAAGCATCGGATCATAAAGGGATGTTACCTCCACACCTTTCTGGATCCAGGTCTCCACACGCGCTTCCGGTGAAAATGTAACCGCATCGATCTTTCCTGTGCCAGGGCGGAATCCGTTAATGCAGTCCTCAGCATAGACACGAACCTCGATCGCATGTCCCTGCGGCTTATGTACCAGTGATTTTATATTTTTTAACTCACCGGCAGCCTCTTTGACCATCCACTCCACAAGGTCGATCCCAAGTACCTCCTCTGTGATACCATGTTCTACCTGAAGTCTTGTATTTACCTCAAGGAAATAAAATCCTTCCGTCTGATCATCGTATAAAAACTCAACCGTTCCGGCACTTCTGTAGGAAGCTTCCTTTGCAAGCCGTTCTGCTGCCGCATACATTTTTTCCCTGACTTCATCCGAAAGGTTTGGTGCCGGGCTTTCCTCAACTACTTTCTGGTTTCTTCTCTGTACCGAGCAGTCTCTCTCTGCCAGTGCTGTTGTCTCACCGTATTCGTTGCCGAAAATCTGCACTTCCACATGGCGGGAACGCGTTACATATTTTTCAAGAAATACGCCGGCATCGTTAAAGTTCGCTGCAGCAAGATGACAAACTGCATCATAAGCCTGCCGTAATTCTTCGGTGGAGTTACAGATCCTCATTCCGATTCCACCGCCGCCTGCGGTGCTCTTTAAGATAACCGGATATCCGATTTTTTCTGCCTCTGTAACTGCTTCTTCCACTCCGGACAAAAGTCCGGTTCCAGGTAACAGTGGAACATCTGCCTTCTCTGCAAGTGCTCTTGCGGAATGTTTCAAACCGAATAACTTGATCTGTTCAGAATCCGGTCCAATGAACTTAATGCCGTTCTCCTCACATTCTTTCGCAAAATCTGTATTCTCACTCAAAAATCCGTATCCCGGATGGATGGCTTTTGCACCGGTATCCAGTGCAGCCTTTATGATCTTTTTTGTATCGAGGTATGTCTCTTTTGCCGTACCATCGCCAATGTATACTGCCTCGTCTGCACGTTCCACATGTAAACTATCCTGATCCGCCTTCGAATATACAGCAACACTGCCGATTCCCATTTTCTTTAAGGTACGTTCAATTCGAACTGCGATTGCTCCACGATTTGCTATCAGTACTTTATCAAACATAGGGAATCCTCCAAACTTTTTTCACATTTTTACTCTGCGTCCCAGATCAGCATCCTGATCGGGGTCGGGTTGTATGCATTACATGGATTATTGAGCTGCGGACAGTTGCTGACTAACACCATCGTATGCTCTAACGCTTTCATCTCCACATATTTGCCCGGTGCAGAAACACCATCATCGAATTTTGAACCGCCATCCTTTGACACCGGAACATTCATGAAAAAGTTAATGTTTGGGGCAAGGTCACGTTTCATGAAACCATGCGTATCGTCTGCAAGCTGTAACATGAAGCTGTCTCTGCAGTTGTGCATGTAAATTTTTTCTCTTGCATATCTTACGGTATTGCTCTGCGCGGAACATGCACCGCCGATCGTATCATGACGCCCGGTCAGATCTGCTGTGATCTCTAACAGCGGTTTCCCCGACTCGGTTCTAAGGATCGTACCCGTAGTCAGATAGATATTTTTCTGCATCACGATCGTTGGGATTGCTCCGTAATGATCCTCCGGGTTGGTCATATCATAAAATGTGGTATCGACTGCCTGATTTCCTTCCATGTCTACAATTCTTAAGGACTGTCCCGGAAGCAGTTCATGCATCCAGCCTTTTCCCGCTTCCACGACTTCGTTATAAATTGCATTTTCTTCTTTTAAATCACTTGTTTTCTCTATAAATCCGTACATATCTTAACCTCCGTTTTCTACAGCAATTTTTCTGCCTGATCTTTACTGACTTTGCTCCGTTCTGTTCCAGCTTTTCTGTGATGCGTTACTTTTTAACGTCCCAGCAGGTTGTAATATTCCCATGTATTTTCAAATGCTCTGTAATTCTCCGGACGATAATTGACACATTCATCGGTCAGATCAACTTCCGGTGCATCATATACTTCAATGGAAACCGGAACCGAAGGAAATTCTTTTGCAGGATCTAACGGGTTTGGCGTGTTTGATACGATAAAGATCATATCCATCTCCGTGCGGAGTGTTACGGTTGCGCCCTCTTTGCAGTGTCCCTCCTCAAAATGCATGCTGCCATCTTCCTCAATGTAAACTTTTGAGAAGAGATTCACACATGGAACTAAATCTCTTGCACTCATATTGTTGCGGACAAGTTCCATTTTGAAGTTTTCCTCTCCGCAACGGTGCCAGTCATTTCTCATTTCCTGATAAGTTGTCTTTCCGTATTTCTCATCGGTGAGAAGCCTTGTCGTATATCCTGAGATCGTATCATGCCATCCAAGGCTGTCCTCCACGATACTGGCCAACACACGTCCGTTATCGCTCATCAGCACATTTCCTTTTGTCAGGGAGGAAATAAACTGTGCTTTTAACGTATCCGGCATGTTATAGCGCTCCGAAGTATCTAACATGTTGTACATCAACATGGAAACATTTGCGTCATCGCCGAGCGCCTTGAAATGAATATATTTTCCACGTCCAATATTTCCTGACCATTTCTCTCCCGGTCTTAATGTCTTGCTCCAGATTTTCTTCATAATAATTTCCACCTTTCTTTGAATCTGCTGATCAAACGCTTATTTTGGGTACAAAAAAGAGGAAACGCAAAGGCTGCTTTTTATGCACCTTTGCATTTCCTCTTTCTGTTTTCTTATGCACTGATTGTAGCATCGGAAAAATAATGTGACAATTGAACTTTGTATGCATTTTTTTCTGTATAATTAGAACTTTTTTAGAACTTTGTAGAGTTATATGTCTCTAAAACATTACGAAGCTGCGCTCTGGTGTCTACCCCTACTTTTTCAAAAATATGGTAAACATGCTTTTTTACCGTAGAAAGACTGATTCCCATATTCTCTGCGATCTGGGCATTTGTCATTCCCCCGTCCATACAGGTCAGTGCTTCTTTTTCCCGCTCTGACAGTTCAAATTCTGCCGCAAGATGTGCAAGCATCTTATTCCTGTTGCCTGCCGCCTGCTTTGTTCCATTGAGTAGTCCTGCCAGTTTATGGGAAAGGTGCCCCTTTAGCACTTCTAAGATAAACATATCTTTGTCCGAAAAATCCCCAAGAAGTTCACTTCGGAAAAAATTAACAATACCAATCGGTTTTCCATATCTGCGAAGCAGTATCCCCGCGCCAAACGGGATATGATTCGGTTTTAAAAATCCCTGATAAAACTCTGTTTTCTGCCGCAGTGACTCCTCCATAATATCGGTATCACGGTAAGTGATCGTATGCTCAGACAATTCAAATGTATATTTCATGTAGTCTTTTTCATAATAAGAATCCAGATATTCTTCATAGACTCCCGGCTCCATCTCAATAAAGGACGATTTTTTGCTTTCAATGCCGCCTGCTTCATTAAAAACAATAAAATATCCTTTCGTATATGGGATCAACATACGGTAAGTTTTTAACACCCGTTCCGTAAATTGATCAATATCGGTAATATCATACATTTCCAGCAACACTTTATTGATGGTCAGCCATTCTGTTTCTTTTAATGTGTTTTCCATATCTGCTCATTCCAACTCGTATTTTCCCCAATTCTATCACAGGAAAAATCATACGACAATATCCGTTAAAAGCAGCCGGATCCTGCTATTATTCTTCTGCCAGTAATTGTGACGGTTCCACTGGCTTCTCAATAATTCCTTTATCAAAATAGAAACCGGGGCATCTTTACTGGAAAAAATGAGTTTTCCAACTCCCTGCTCTACCGCGTTGCTAAGATATGGTTCCCATGTGACAGCCGCATCCAGATCACCGCTGATAAAAGATACTCCTGCATCCGAAGATGTCATATTGACAAGATCTACATCTGCATCTGTAAGACCTGCCGTCTCCAGCGCCTGCATCAGCAGATAATGTGAAGTCTGATTGATAGACACGCCGACTTTCTTTCCTTTCAGATCTGCAATACTGTTAATATCATTTTTGACAAGGATTCCATCCGCTCCGGCAGACTCGTCCACGATTGCCGTTACATCTAACATATCTTCATCATACTGGCTCTCCGCAATGATCGCTGCATCCAAAGTTGTATACGCAAGATCAACTTTTCCTGCTAACAGTGCCGAGCAGGATGCACTCGAATCATCAAAATCCACCATGGAAAAATCCAGACCACAGTCCTTGAAAAATCCTTTATCCATCGCAACATAAAATGGCGCCAATCCAACAAACGGATTTGACGCCATCGTCAAAACAAATACCATCACAATTATTTTTTCTTCATCATTCACACACCTCTTTCTCACTGATCACCGATCCATGCTGTAAATATTCGATTGCCGCAAGTGCTGCCTCATGCGCCGTAAGAGAGGATCCTCCCGCAGCCTCGCGCACCACATGAATGTGATAATCATGCTGATGTGCATCCGCACAGGTATAATGTACACAGACGTCCGTCAGCAAACCAACCCCATAGATATGCTCAATTCCAAGTCCCTTTAATAAAATCTCCAGATCCGTCCCAAAGAAACCACTGTAACGCCTTTTTACTATCTGATATTCTTCCGGCAACGGCTCGATGCCATCAAAATAATCAGCCGCACCCGAAACATAATGGTTTGCATAGGCAAAAACATTTTTTTCAAAATGAGGCAGAAATGTCTGCAAAATTTCCATCTCATGATGATAAGCCCGCATCCCATATCTAATTTCTGGGGTTTAAAATACTCACGGTAAATCACCGATGCTCTTCGTTTCTCATCCATTAAAAGATCGGTATCGCGGTATGCCATTGATTTTGTAAAATTGCACATCTGCATCAGATAGTCTTTTGCAAAATAAGTATCTAAGTATTTCCGTTTCATGACAGGATCCACATTTTCAAATACCGAATGCGCCACGTCTAACCTGCCGTCTTCATCTATCACTAAAAAATAACCCTGCGTATATGGAATCAATATACGGATCAGTTTTAAACATCTTTCTCCAAACGTCTCCAGGCTTCCGGCATAATAGATTTCCAGAAGAATGTCATTGAACATGCGCCATTCTTTTTCTGTCATAACGTAATATCCTCCACGGACACTCCAAGAGATGCCAGCTTTGCAATCGTCACTTTGATCTGATACTCCAGCTCCTGATTTTCCACCCCATTGTTTGCACGTTTGATGCGCTGTAAATCTGTATATTTATCAATTAAAACCGTGATCAGTTCTTTTTCTGTCATATCCTCCATCCTCACTACCGCCTTTCTCCGATATAAAAAATAATAGCCTGCGCTTTGCGAACATTCTATTGTTGTGAATTGTATCTGCATTCTGTAATTTTCTATATTTTAGCGGATTTTATTTTTGGTGTAAACATGCAACTTCCATTTATCTTTTGTACTTCCCGCCATCTGTTTCCTGCTGTTGTTCACACCTATTGTGTGAACAGCAGCAATTTTCTTTCACAATCTGATGCCATGCCTGACTTTGTGCTTTTGTTCCTATTCCAGTTTTTGTCTATACAACAATCCCTGCACCTTTTATTCCTTCTCTTTCACATACACCGTCATGCGTTCCTTTGTTCCATCCTCACTGGCGTAGACATAAGACCTGCCAGCTGCTTTCGCAGTGATAACCCCGTTTGCATCTACCGACACCACATTGGAGTTAGAGCAGGAATACGCCGGCTGATTGCCGGAAGATACCGTCGCATTTACTCTTGCACGTTCCCCCGGATGAAGTGTAATCGTCGTCTGCTCAAATGTAATCTTTGGAGATCTGACCGTCACTTCACAATTTTTGCTGACTCCATCTACGGTTACAGTAATGACTGCCGTTCCATGTTTGACCGCGGTTACTTTTCCTGTTTCATCCACAGTCGCCACACTTTTTTTGTTGGTTTTCCACACTGGTGTTGTTTTTGATGTGGAAGATACCTTAAGTTTATACTTTTCCCGTCTGTATAACGAGATTTTAGACGGCATCAGGCGGACTGTCGGACTTTTTACTGTCACTTTACAATTCACAGATGTACCGTCAACCTTTGCAGTAACCGTAGTTGTTCCCGGCTTCTTTGCTGTTACTTTTCCATTTTCACTTACCGATGCAATGCTTGTCTTTGCCGACTTCCACGTTACCTTATGCCCGGTGGATGAGGCTGCCGTAAGCACTGCACTTTCCCCATTTTCCAATATCAGGCTGGTCTTATTTAAGGTAACTTTTGTCTTTGTGACAGTAACCTTACAGCTTGCCTCCGCATTTTTTGTTTTTGCCGTAATCGTCGCACTTCCCGCCTTTTTTGCGGTGATTTTTCCGTAGGTATTAACCGATACGACCTTTGAATCACTGGATGTAAATGTCGGTTTTTTACTGCCGGATGAAACCACAGACAGACAATAAGTGTCCCCTGTTTTTAATGTTTTTTCATATGCACTTAAGAAAATGAACCCATATCCTGAGGCTGCATATACTTCTACTTTCTGATACTCTGAAATAAAAAGCATGGAAACCATGCAGAGGATGGCTAATGCCACCCGGATGACTTTTTTTCCTGATTTCATAGATATTTCCCCCAATCCTTCTCTGATTAATAGATGATATATTTCACAGATAAACCTGTTTTTGCGGACAGATATCTGTCATCAAAACCATCTATTTTTTCGGATGGCGGGAATCGTACAAAAGAAAAGACTCTCCGGCGCATTTTCCCCACCAAAGAGCCTTAATATTAAATTATCATAGTCAATTACGGTTGTAAATCGAACAAATCATAAAGTTTTTATAACTCTGTCAAATTCCATACAGATCGGGTATCCTCCATCACTCATCACCAGTTTTGCATCAATCCCATAAATTTCCCGGATATTTTCCCTCGTGATCACATCTGCCGGTCTTCCCTCACAGACAACCTTACCATTTTTCAGTCCAATAATGTGATCTGCAAAGCGGCAGGCTTCGTTTAAGTCATGCAGCACCATCACGATTGTGAGCTGTTTTTCCCGGTTCATGCGCTCTAAAAGCTGCAGCACATCCAGCTGATATGCCATATCCAGATATGTCGTCGGCTCATCAAGCAAGATCATTTCTGTCTCCTGCGCAAGTGTCATAGCGATCCATGCGCGCTGTCTCTGTCCGCCGGATAATTCTGTCACAAGGCGGCCTGAAATATCTGTCAGTCCTGTTTTTTCAAGCGCCCAGTCCACCTGCTCTATGTCGTGGCGGCTCATACCTCCAATCGCTTTGCGGTAAGGAAAACGTCCGTAGGAAACCAGTTCACGGACAGTAATTGTATCCGGACAGGTCGGAGTCTGCGGGAGGACAGCAACTTTTTTGGCGATATATTCTGCTTTTTCTTTGCAAAGATCCATTCCATCAATCCTGACTTCTCCCCGTTTTGCGGGCAAAATTCTTGAAATCACTTTTAACAGTGTAGATTTCCCACAGCCGTTTGCACCGATGATGATCGTGATTTTTCCCTTTGGTATTTTTAAATTCATATCCTCTATGATCATGCGGTCCTCATATGCCGCCCAGAGTCCTTTTACCTCTATTGCATTTATTGTTTCCAAATCTTTGCTACTCCTTCCACATCAGGTATACAAAATACGGTACACCAACCAGCGACACCGCAATTCCCACAGGAATCTCGATTGGTGAAAATAAATTTCTTGCGACCGTATCTGCAAAATCAGCATGACTGCAGCAATCAGCGATGCAAGAAGCAGTGATACCGGTGTCCGTTTCCAACGATCTTTTTGCTGCATGCGGCGCAAGCAGTCCGACAAAGCCGATATTTCCGGCAAATGCAGTCGATGCACCTGCAAGAATAACTGCACAGAGCAACATTTTTCCGTTCACGCTCGATGGAAATTCCCCAGCCAATCGCCGTTTCATCCGAAAAACTTAACGCGTCCAACATTCGTCCTTTATAAAAATATATGCACCACCAAGTAAAATCACAGGTACCAAAGCTCTGACGTATGCCCATCCCGCTCCCCAGAGTGAGCCGGACGTCCATATCATTACCCGGTTATAATCCCCAGGACCTCCCTTGAACATAAAAGTGATAAATGCATTTAGTCCGGCATTGATCCCAATTCCGGTCAAAAGCAGACGTTTTGGTTTTAATCCTTTCCTGCTGGAGAGAAAATAAATGCAAAATGCCGCTGCAAGTGCCCCTGAAATTGCCATCAGTGGAAGCAGGTAAATAGAAAATGTCCCAAGTTCACTGAAATATGCGTTCGTCTGAAACTGGATAAACAACACTGCTGCCGTTGCACCGCCCGCATTGATGCCAATGATTCCCGGGTCAGCAAGCTCATTCCTTGTCATTGTCTGTAAAACACCGCCCGATATCGCAAGCCCTGCCGCCACAAAAATACCAAGCAGGATACGCGGTAAACGGATTCCAAAATTGCCGTATTCTGTATTTTTGTTCCATTTCCAAGCAGCGTCGCAATGACTTCATGCACCGATATCTCATAACTGCCCCAGCAAAGTCCCAAGAGGATGGCACAGAAAAATAATACGATCACGCACGCAAAACTGCTGTTTTTCTTTTTTCATACGCATCATCCCCTCCTTTCCCGCCATGTATAAAAGAATGGCACTCCAAGCATTGCTGTAAAATTCCAATCGGTACCTCATATGGCTGATAGATCATGCGCGCTGCAATATCCGCATAAGTTAAAGTACGGCTCCGCACAGAAAACTAAGCGGAATTACCCGCCTGTAATCTGTGCCTGCAAACAGCCTTATCGTCTGTGGAATCATAAGTCCGACAAAACCTATTGTTTTTCCCACCACCACTGCTGCCGCACATAACGGAATCATCAAAGAATTGTGATAAAACGCACCCTCTGCGGATGGATACCAAGTCCGGTTGCCATATCATCTCCGAGACTGATCACATTAATTTTCGGTGCAAGGAGCACTGCTGCCAGAAATCCCGGTATCCCTGCCGCTAAAATAATTTTACATCCAGCCACGTTGCCCCGCGAAATCCACCGGATACCCAGAATCCAACCATCTGTGACTGGTTCGACAAACCCCGCTACCGAAGTGAGTGCCGTAAAAGTACTCATTGCCGTTCCGCTAAAGTAATTTTGTGATACTTAAATTTCCCGGATTTTCATGGTAAATATAAGTACAAGCACGCCGGAAAAACGCTCCAAGCAATGCTGCAAGCAGCGTATTTCCCGCAGTTGCACCAACTCCCGACGCATAAAGAAGGGCGACAAAAGCGTCGCCCCCTGACTGATCCCCAGCAGTGACGGTTCCGCAATCGGATTTCGCGTCACCCCCTGCATCATTGCTCCGGTCATTCCAAGGATACCGCCTGTCACCAGTACACAGATCACCCTCGGAAGCCGTACGTCGCGGATCATCATATCCGTAAGAGATCCTGTATTATGAAAAATGCCATTCCAGATATCCACCGGCAGAATCTTCATTGCGCCCATACAGACTGCAAGCAAAACTCCCAGTATCAGCAGACAGACACCTGCAATCGTAACACCCCAGGTCCGCTTAATTCTTTGCCGTTCCATCTAACATCTCCAAAATCTCATCTAAAAGCAGCTCACGTCCGATCGGACTGTAACCCTGATTAAAATACGGTGATGCCGGAAGTTCTACCACCTGTCCGCTCTGTACTGCCGGCAGACTGTTCCAGACTGCATTCTGGTCAAGTTCTGCTTTGTCTTCATCCGTTGCCATCAGGAAAATATAATCTGCTCCGATCGATGCCAGACCTTCATACGTTACGACCGGCAGGGAAATATCACTCTGCTCCGGCAGACCTTCCGGTTTTGCAAGTTCCATATCTTCATAAAGCACACTTCCAAATCCGGCACCTGTGAATACAAAGAACTGTCCACCGCTTGCTAAAAATGACAGATAACTGGTATCCTCTCCATACGCAGCACGAACTGCTTCTCCTGCTTCTTTCGCCTTCTCTTCATATGCACTGATCCACTGATCTGCCGCATCCTCTCTGCCAAATACCTGTGCAAGCGTGCGGATATCTTCTTTCCAGTTCAGCGCTTCTAACTGGATCATGACTGTCGGTGCGATCTCAGAAAGCTGGTCATACATTTTTTCCTGAACCGTGGAAATGATGATCAGGTCAGGGGCTAAATTCATAACTGCCTCAATATCCATCGTATCCTGCATACTGTAACCTAAAATTTCAGCTCCCTGTAATGTATCCTCAAGATAGGTTGGGAATTTTGTATAGTCATAAGCATCACTGTTTGCGGTTCCCACAACGGAATAGCCAAGGATCGATAAGATATCACTGTTGCCGCTTAAATCTACGATCCTCTGAGGATCTGCCGGAATCTCCACCTCACCGCGGACGTCCGTCACAATAATTGTCTCACCATTTTGTCCTTCCCCGGTTATCTGCGCTTCACTCTCCGGTACTGCGGATGCCTGATCCTCTGTACTCTCCTGCACCGTATTTGTGTTACTTCCTGTGTTTCCATTTGCGTTGCTGCCTGTATTCCCACATCCCGCTAACAGGGTGATGGTAAGCATACCTGCCGTGATAATGGAAAATAAATGATTTTTTTTCATGTAAAAGTTCTCCTTTATGTTTTGTTTTCATTCTTCGCAAGTGTTTTGTCTGCAAACTGCAAGATATATTGCAAGTGTTAGTTTGCACTAACAAAAGTAAGTCTATTTTATCATGCATTTGATTGTTTGCAAGTGTTGCATGGATATTGATAATTTTTGTTTAGCAAATGATTATTTTATTGCGGGAATGGGAAAATGGGGTATAGAAATTAAGAAGGAGGTTTTCTTAGATGCTTGTTTCAAGTACAAATGAATTTCAGGCTTTTATGTTTGAACAGCTTCATTTCTTACCGGAAATGAATGGAAATTATACCTGTTACAGTGACAGGGAACACCCGGAAGGTGGGTATTGCTGTATTTATTGCCGCGAGGGGTGTTATCAGCTTGGGATTGCGGATTATACGATTCCGGAGGATTTTTCGGTTTCTTTCGGAATCCTGCGAGACAGCTTCGGTTTGGGGTAATGCTTTCCGGGAAGACGCATTTTAAGCTTTATCAAAAGGATGCGGCTTCTTTACACCTTCTTCTTTTATTGTGCTGGAGGAAAATATCAAAGGCCAGCAGGCATGGCGCGCCGGGGACCATTTTCACGGACTGGAACTGACGGTTTCGGCTGATTTTGTAGAAAATATTCTTCATCCTGTTTTTCCTGACTGTGTCAGTCTGTCCGCGTTTGAGACGAATTATACCTATAAGATGCTCCCCGCCGGCGTGCTCAATCTGCTGAACCAGATGCATTTTCTGCATGAAAAGGATGCGCTCACACCACTGTATTTAGAAGGGCTGATCTTACAGTGTCTCGCTCTGCTTGCGGAAGAATTTGCGGAAAACTCATCTCATGTGATTGCACCCAAATCTGTTCCTGCTGGAACTTTGCCTGCAACATCTGTGCGGACCGCAATAAATAAAGCTGGTCAACAACATATTCCACATGTAATGCACACAATAAAAGTCAGCGATACAAGAACGATTACGCTCTCGACCGCTGACCTTTCTGCTGTGCACCTCGCACACGATATTCTGACCGAACAATATAAAACCCGCCCACCATCCATGAACTGAGTGAGCAGGTTTCTTTATCCATGCAAAACTAAATTATGCGTTTCTCCACGAATACGACACGACCATTTCCGACTATATTATCTCTTAAGATGGAATATGGGGCAAAACTGTTAAGTGAAACACTCCTTGGCATCGATGAAATTGCATTACAGTGCGGTTATCATTACCCCGCTAATTTTATACGGATGTTTAAAAATATTATGGGGTGACACCTTTGCAGTTTCGGAAATTCATCACCAGATAAAACACAACTCCCGCTGCCACAACTCCGATCGAAATGATCTGTGATGTGGAAAGCACCCAATGCTTCCGCGGTAGTCGTTCCGGAAAAATTCAATAATAAATCTTCCGATTCCGTAAAGCACCATATATCCTGCTGCGACCTGTCCCTCTTTCGGTTTTCTTCCCGCATAGAGCAGTAACAGTCCGCAGATCAGGAAATCTCCGGCAGATGACATCAGCTGTGTCGGCAGAAGTTTTACACCGTTCGGAGCAAAGTCGGAGGGTAAATGTGATGCTAAACCACGAATCCGTCTCCTGCCGTAGCAGCAGCCTGCAAAGAAACAGCCGAGACGCCCGAATCCCTGTGCAAATGATACAGCAGGCATCACAAGATCAAAGTACGGCAGAAAACGTTCTTTTGACACGACAGTAGATCAGGCTGGCCAGCGCACCGCCGATGATCCCGCCGTAAACAACGTATCCGTTTTAAAGTTCCAGAGTATGGACGGATCTTTTAAAATCTCCGGATCTCTACAATATAATAGAGCAGCCTGCAGCCGATCATTCCACCGAAGATTGCGCAAAAGAAGATTCCATAGATAATATCCTCGTTCAAGCCACGTTTTTTCCACGCTTTAAACACATCATAAGTGCCGCTGCAAAACCGATCGCAATCATAAGACCATACATATGAAATGTAACCGGTCCTATCTTTATATCATTAAACATATATTTTAATTTATCCTTTCTAATACCCATAAATATCATAAATCTCATCTGTATACACGCCCTGTTCTTTATAAACGATCAGCGGTTTTTCCACGGCAAGTCTTGATTTTCCACCGCGCAGCCCCTCGATCAGCACCATATTCGGTTCTTTATCCACGAACGGATAGACAAGCTGCATGCGCTTCGGCTCGATCTTGTACTCGACCATTTTACTCATGATCTCTGCGAGACGGAACGGCCGGTGCACCATATAAAACCTGCCTCCCGGCACAAGCATTTTCGCGGTTTCCCGCAAAATATCATCCAGTGTACATAGCACTTCATGTCTGGCGATCGCCTTTGCCGCAGACGGCGAATTTTGTCCATGTGTCCCGATCATATACGGCGGATTTGTGGTGATCACATCAAACGAAGATGCTCCAAATATCGCAGATGCCTCCTTGATATCTCCGGTCACGATCTCGATCTTATCCTCAAGATGGTTATAGCACACGCCCGGCGTGCCATATCCGCACTTTCTTCCTGGATCTCAAGCGCCTTAAAATCTTCTGCTTCTGTTTTGGCCTCCATCAGGATCGGGATAATTCCCGTACCGGTACCAAGATCGAGCACGCGCTCCCCTTTTGCCTTTGCAAACCCGGAAAGCAAAACGGCATCCATCCCAAAACAGAACCTTTTCGGATCCTGAATGATAAAATAGCCGTTGCGATGCAGTTCATCAAGTCTCTCCTGCTCATAAACCAGATTATTTGGCATCGTCAATTTTGGATTTTCCTCCCTTATCTTCTAATGCGGAAAGTTCCTTTAATTCCTGCGCAGTCAGCTTTACATGATCTCTTCTGCGTTTTGGTTTGAATTTCAGCTGATCCACAGAGTAATCACGGATTTCCTTTTCGTCATCCACTTCCACGAGTACTTTGACCATCTGGCGCAGTACACTGACGGAAGATACCTCTCCCTTTAAGCCATCATCCGTGGTCACATAATCCCCACATTTGGCAGACGGCTGTTTAAATATTCATAAGTTTCTTCTTCATTTTTCAGACAGCACATCAGGCGTCCACAGACACCGGAAATCTTTGTCGGATTTAAGGACAGATTCTGCTCTTTTGCCATCTTGATGGATACCGGGACAAACTCGGAAAGATAGGAATGACAGCAAAGTTCTCTTCCACAGATTCCAATCCCACCCATGATCTTTGTCTCATCACGGACACCGATCTGGCGCAGCTCGATTCTGGTCCGGAAAACCGCTGCAAGATCTTTTACCAGCTCGCGGAAATCGATACGTCCGTCCGCCGTAAAATAAAAGAGCAGCTTATTATTGTCAAACGTGTACTCCGCCTCCACCAGCTTCATATCAAGCTTATGTTTTGCTATCTTTTCCAGGCAGATCTTAAATGCCTCTTTTTCTTTTTCACGGTTCTTTAATGCTGTCTTTTCATCTGCCTCCGTTGCAATACGGATGACCGGTTTTAACGGCTGGATCACGCTGTCATCATTCACTTCCCTTGTCGGTATCATGACTGTTCCCAGCTCCACTCCACGCGCAGTTTCCACAATTACGTGCATTCCTGCAGTCAGATCCAGATTTCCCGGTCCGAAATAATAAATTTTACCGGCATTCCGGAAACGGACTCCTACTATTTTTATCATGTTAATTCTCCTTTATGGTCAGCAGAAGCAGCTCGATCACCAGATCAAAATTTACATTTGCGTTTAAACGCACCTGTGCTTTTGACAGTGCCTGTAAAATTTCTTCGATTCCATTGTAAGAACTCTGCTCTGCCTGTCTTTTATGTCATAGACCTCATCCTTGAAAATAAGGCCGTTTACATCCTTTGTTGCTTTATAATAAAGTACATCACGATACCAGATCATCATAAGATCAAAGTAATCGTTGATCTGAAGCTTATATTCACTGATCTGCTTTACCGCCTCTGTCATCTCATAGAGGTCGATGTCGTGCAGACGCTTGATGAGCTGAAGCGCAGATGCCTTTAATTCATTAAAATCATCCGATGCTGCAAGCTGGATCGCTTTTCCGACATTTCCTGTCAAATGCCACGCAGACATCTGCCTGGTAATCCGGAATCTGGTAATGTGCCATCAGAAATTTTTGATCTTCTCATCCGGCACCGCCTTTAAATTCAGCGTCACACAGCGGGATAAGATCGTCGGAAGAAAACTCTCCGCATTGGTGGTCAAAAGCAGGATCACCGCATATGCAGGCGGCTCCTCGATTGTCTTTAACAGTGCGTTCTGCGCCTGCTGGTTCATTTTTCCGCTTCATCCACAATATAAATCTTATGTTTGCTGCTGTATGGCTTAATGACAATGTCATTGTTTAACTGTGTACGGATATCGTCTACCGAAATCGTATTCGGCTTCTCATGGCTGACATAGATGATATCCGGCTGGTTTTGCCCGCCGCCTGTTTACAGGAATGACACTCCATACATGGCTCCGCTGTAAATTTATTTTCTATTCTTTCAGATTCTGTCTCACCTGCAAGTTCCTCTAACTTTTTATTTACTGCCTCACACTGCAGCGTCTGTGCAAATGCTTCTGCAATCATCATTTTTCCTGATTTGTCCGGTCCGTTTAATATATAAGCATGTGAAACTTTATCCATGGTAATCGCATTCTGCAGATGTTCTATGATCTGCTCATGTCCAACGATGTCCTTAAATGCTGGCATATAAATCCTCATTTCTGCACATATTTTTCATGTTTTCTTTTCTGCTACCAGATTTCCCGCCATGTGCGTGCGCCGTTTATCCAATCCACATCCAAAAAAGATCAGGTGAGGATATCTAATATCAATCCCTTATCTCTCCGATCTTACTTAAAATCGCGATGTGGTCTTTCTCATCCTTTACCAGCTCCTGCGCCAGTTCATCCAGATTCGAATCGATCAGCTTGATCAGACCGTACACTCTGTGGCGTCCTCTCCGGTCAAGAAAATTCTCCCTGGAAAACTTGTGGGACCGGAATACCACTTCATTCATAAATTCGCGGATCAGACCGCGGTATTTTTTCATATCACGGATATCCATATGCTGCGCAATACGGTTGCCCTGCGCTGTAATGTCAGAAAGAAGCATGTCCACTTTTGCCTGCAGATCCGCATCCGTGATCGCACTCGCAAGCGTAAACTTAAAGGAACCATCTCCCTGTACATTCTGATTGGTATCCGGTACCTGTGTAACCTCTGTTACATGATTTAATTTGTTAATATCCAAGGCTGACACCTTCTTCCTGTAAAAAAGTAACTATTCCTGCTCTTCGATATACGCAGCGATCGCATTCTCCGTCTCTTCTAACGACTCATTGCAAAATCTTTTTGTGATTCCTGCTTCTTTTAATTTTTCCTCGGAAAAATCTTTTTCATCCGCAAGAAACCGCCGGCATAATTCCTCATATTTCGGATTTTCCTGCCTCCGCTCTCTCTCAAGCGCACGCTGTAAGCGCATACCATCCTCTACTTCTATATATATCGGAACAACGCTCTCCGTTCCGAAGTATTCCCGTATCTTAAGATAGGACTCTAACGTTCCGATCAGAAGATAACTCTGATGGTCTAAATCAACCTGATGGTCTGCCACCGTAAAGTACTTCCAGATGCCGTGGATCGTATGATACGCACGCAATTCGATAATTTTCCCCTCTGCTTCAAGCTTTTCCACTGTATCTTCATCACAGAAATAATATGATACACCGTTTTCTTCCCCGGCACGCATCGGTCTTGTCGTGTACGGAACCACAGTCTTTAACCTGAGTTTCTCATCTTTCATCAGCATCCCGTACAAAGTATCTTTACCGGATGAGCTTTTTCCCATCATGTAATATATTTTTCCCATTTGTCCTGCCTTATCAGTATAATATAGTCTTTAAAAATATACAATCTTTATCCGCTCCGCAAAAAGATCCGTGCTCCCCTGTAAATTCAATTTCAAACTGATACAGGTGCGAAGTCTTTCAATAAATTCTGCGGTGATGACCTCCCCTGGAACGATCAAAGGGATTCCCGGCGGATACAGAAAGATAAAATCTGCTGAAACCCTGCCTGCTGCTTCGTCAAAAGATACCTCTGCGGTTTCTTTTTCCTCCGCTTCATAAATCTGCATCTGAGCCGGATTCGGACGGTAAACTTCTTGGATGAAAGAACCTCTGTGAACCTGTTGTTCATACATGTTTTCCATCGAACCATCCGTCTCATTTCCGTATCTTACCTTTTTCATTCATGACCTGCCGCTTTTTTGCAGTATCTGCCCCACACAGTTCCCTGTCAATCTCATGCAGTGCAGCCGACAATCTCTGATATCCTTCTTCCTGATCCATAATACTTGTCATCGCAAGCGCATAATCTCCGGATGCCATTTCAAGCTGAAGATGATATTTTAAAAGTAATTCCTGATACAGCCACTCACCGCTTTTGCTGCTGTCACGGACAAATATAACAATTTTAGAATCATCCCAGGCAAATGCCTCTTCTTTGGATAAATCCTTCCCTGTCATCACATGCAGTCTTTTCAAATCTTCACAGTTTTTATAAAATTTATTTAATTCGTGTCTGTAATTGTCAAATAATTCCGCTCCATGTTCCTTTACGGTACGGATACATACTTCCATTCCCGCCATAAGAATATACGAAGGAGAACTTGTTTCATAAATTCCGAGATATTTTTCTATGCGTGATTTTGAAATCAGATCTGAATTTAAATGAAGCAGTGCCGTCTGTGTAAAGATGGAAGTGTCTTATGCAGGCTCTCGATCACGGCGTCTGCTCCGAGCCTTACCGCATTTTGCGGAAATTCCCCCAAATCCAAGATGTGCTCCATGTGCTGAATCCACGATCAGCGGAATCCCGTGCACATGCGCGACTTTGGCGATTCCTTCAATATCAGAGATAACCCCTCATACGTCGGCGATGTGATCACGACTGCCGAGGTCTCCGGATCTTTTAGTGCATCCTCCACCTGCCGTGGTGTGATCTGTCCCTGAATCCACATTCTGTCACCGCCGGATAAAGATATTCTGCAGTCAGTTCCGATAAAACAGGGCATGATATACCGCTTTATGGCTATTTCTGGCTACCAGAATCCTGCCCCGTTTTTCACTGCTGCACAGATTGATGCAAGAATCCCGCAGGTGCTGCCATTGACAAGATAATAACAATGTGCAGAACCGTAGAGATCAGCCGCACGCTGCTGTGCCCTTTTAAAATTCCCTCTGCGTGGTGCAGGTTGTCAAACCCATCGATCTCCGTAATATCTATCCCGTATACTTCCGGAAAGGCAGCGGATTTCTTTATGTCCCGGCATATGAAACGGATAGACATCACTCTTCCCATATGCCTCTAATGCCTGATCTAAATACCTCATCTGCTACCGCCTTTCTGCTTACACATTTATTTTAACACTTTACATACCAGCCTGACTACTTTAAAATAAGAACATCTTTGGAAAGAATGGAGTAATAGATCTGTTATGAATTACGCACTTGTGATCCTTTGCGGTGGAAACAGTGTCCGCATGGGAACGGATAAAGCACTTTTACCTTTTGGTGACTGCTGCCTCTTAGAATATCTTGTACACAAATTTAAACCATATTTTTCAACCATATATCTCTCCGTAAAATATATTGGAGATTATGCGCATCTGAATCTCCCGGTCACGGAGATTGCGGATATCTACGGCAATGCCGGACCGATGTCCGGCGTTTTTCCGGTCTGTCCATGATCAATGAGGATGCCGCTTTCTTTATGTCCGTGGATACCTTTTATGGAACCGGAAACCGGAATTGCACTTTTAGATGCGATCGGCGATGCAGATATCTGCATGGTTCGCGGAAAAGCAGGCTACTTAGATCCTGCTACCGCCGCCTATTCAAAACTGTATTCCAACGATCGGGAAAAGCCTCATTCTCCGTCAGTTTACCTTTGATGCGCTTCGCGAAAATGCAAAACAGTCTGCGTGACGGAAAAGCACTTGCCGCCTGCACAGACATTCCGGTAGACCGACAGTTTTTCAACTTAGATACCAGACAGGATTATTATCAGGCACTGAAAATTTATCTTCTGTTATAACACCGAAATCTGTCTGCGACCGCTTTACCCAAGGAAACGCGCCAGTTCCGGCATCCAGTCTCCAAAAAATACTTCGTCCCTGCAGACAGCCTCCCACATATCTCCGAGGAAATGATGAAAACACTCCATCTCCTCCTCCCATTTTAAAGTTTCCGTCCCGGCGATTGCACTGTGCCTGCAAAACTTTTCCCAGCGCTTTTTCATATAAGGATAATCCCGGTAGGAAAAAATCTGCTCCGCGCGCTCCATATCAGGGATCATTTCTTCGGTTTTGCACATATCTTCGAGCAGCTCACATACATGTCTTCCATTTAAGGTTTCGTTTCGCAATATAAAAAATACTTCCCTGTATATTTCCATATCCGGGATCAGTTCCATATCCCGCAGAATCACAAAAATCTGTTTTGCCAGCACCAGTTCCGCCGGAAATTCCTTCCATTCGATCTGCACTGTCTCATCCATCAAAAATGGAATCTGTCTTTCGACCAGTCCCCAGATTTTTCCCAGATGCATAAAATGAATACCGACAGTCACCGGAACCTTCATCTCCTCAAACTGCCCCTGCAGTTCCAGACATGTCCCCGCCTGCTGCGAGGATATCGTTCCTTTCCATCTTACGGGACTTTGTTCTTTCTTTTGCAGGTACAGCTGCAACAGCTTTTCCGGAATACGCTCATCCGGCTCACAGAAAAAGTCCAGCTTCAGTATATTTTTCTTGCGGTACTGTTCTAATCCCAACACGGTTCCATTCCGTAATAAAAACCTATTTTTAAATTCAGAAGCGGAAAATCTGAGCATAAATTCTTCCAAAACAAATCCGGCAAGCAGATTTGAAAATGGTATCTTCCATTCTTCACTTTTTTCCTGTAAATCCGCTATTTTATATTTTTTATCCTCCATTTAAAGCCATACCCCTATCATCGATTGTACTTTTTTCACCACACGACGTTCTCTGGCGTATTTCATCAGATTTGCTATATCCTTTTTTTCATCTTTTATATACGAAAGAACACCTTCCTGAAAAACTGCCCGTTCCATCTTATCTTCATATTTCAGACACTCACAGATCAGCCTGTCTTTATCAAAAATCTGCATCTTTGCATTTCCAAAGTCGATCCTGTCCACACCAGACTGTAACGTCTCCGGCTCCGCATAAAACGGTGTGACCTGCGGAAACTCCAGCTTAAATCTGGATTTCGACGTATTTTTATCCACTGCGATCTGATATCCGTATGGTTTTCTTTTGATATAGCCATACGCATACAATGCACACTCCATCGTAAGCACCGCATCCGGAAATAATTTTACAATCAGTTCATCCTCCGAATAATCCCCGATGCGAATGGTATAATATCCACTTTTGATCCGGATCAGGTCCCCTTTTTCCACAAAATCGAGAATTCTCCGGTAATCAATGTGCAATTCTTCCAACTGATTTTTCTTTACGATCCCACCGTGTGCCACAATAAACTCCTTGACTTTCTGCAAGATCAGTTCTCTTTTTTCATTGACTGCATATGATTCTGACATAATAACCCCATTTCTGCGTTCCCTGCGCATAATGCGAACCCCAATTCCCAATAGTTACTAGTGTTGTGTCTATATTTCCCGCTCAAAACTTTCACTTGTGGTACTAAATTAAATATAATCAAAACTATATTCTCTGTCAATCATATGTAATTTTCCTATGTACAATAGAACACACTCTCCACGGATATTCTATTGTCAGGAATTAAAAAAATCGCCTGCAACTTTTATGTTCCAGACGATTTTCTTTTAAATTTTTATTATCTGCGTCTTCTACGTCTTTTATTGCGTTTCTTTTCACGCTTAAATAATCTTTTATGTTCTTTTCGCACTTCAAAATTATGTTTTATGATATAAAAGTTATCTGCAACTTTCTTTATAATAATCCCAAGAACAAGTAAGACAAGAACTACAACCACCACGGTTATGATCGTACTCATCCTGATCTGTATTTTTGAAACATGCTCTGTTTCTTCCGTCTGTGCCTCTTCGCTTACGTCTGTCTGATTGCTGAATTTATATTCCGGCACCTGCACGTTTGTTTTTACAATATCTGCCTTTCCAACCTCGTGCCCCGCATAAGTATACTCAATTGTTCCAACCGTATCATTCGTCACATCGTCATAGACAATTTTTGACGTCGCATCGGAAAACTCCGCTGTCTTTGGAAGTACAATACCTGCATCTTTGTCAATATCCACAAACGGTTCATTTGTATTGAGTGTGCCTGCATTTTTTTGTTCCACCGACGTATAATTTGTCTCGTTTTCCGCAATATTAAAAAGCTGGAAATTGTCAAAACAGTAATCAAACAGATTTCTGCTGTCAAGCCATTGATTTGGTGACTGCGTATTCATGACTACGCAGATCAGTGTCATTCCATCACGTTCTGCATAAGTTACCAGCGTACTGTTTGCCGCATTGGTATACCCCGTCTTTCCACCGGTACAGCCATCATACACATACTTGTTGGTCTGGAATGGATAAAGCATCTCGTTATGATTCTGCAGATCTGTCTGCTCTGCGTGTTTGTTCGTCGGCGGGATCGTATAACGTGCGGTTCCCACAATAATCCGAAATGTCTCATTCTGATATGCTGCCCTTGCGATCAATGCCATATCATAGCAGCAGGTATAATGGTTTTCATCATGCAGACCATGTGGATTGGCAAAATGTGTATTCTGACAGCCAAGTTCTTTGGCTTTTTCATTCATCATCGCAACAAAATTTTCAATGGTGCCCCCTACATGCTCTGCAACCGCATATGCACACTCATTTGCCGACGCAAGCATAACCGCATAGAGACACTGTTCCATCGTCATCTGTTCGCCATAGTCCCTTGCAATACCGGATCCTTCCGTATTATCGATCGCGGCATCTGAAAAAGTCACAATATCATTCAAGTCTGAATTTTCCAGTGCGATCAGCGTTGTCATGATCTTTGTGATACTTGCCGGATAATGCGCCTCTAAACTATCACAATCATAAAGGACTGTCCCTGTAGAAGCCTCCATCACGATCACATTCGGGGATACGACCTCAGGACCTTCCGGCCAGTATTCTGCCGCATAGACCGGAATACACATACTTCCGGTCAGCAGTATCATTCCAAGCAGTAAACATAAGAAGCGGGTTATTTTATGATTTCTATCTATTTTATATCTCATTTTTTAATAAGTAATCTCCTGATTTATAAGTACATCTTTGCTAGTATCAGTATAAACTTTGAAAAAAATACATGCAACCTTTATGCGCAAATTTTCTTTTAAGGTTTTCTTAAAATAATGCTACTTTTTTTCATTGTTTTATTGTAAAATACCTCTGTGTGCTTTTTGCACACTTTTCTGTATGAAAATAATTTTTTCGGACAACGATTTTCTGTACACTTTACAACGAAAGGCAGGATTATAACTTATATGCGATTAAGAAATATCCCAGGTGCTGATGAAGCAATTTTAAACAGTGAATACTGCATCAAGGAACCAGAGTCAAAAAAAGGGAACTGGCAGTCAGTTTTTTCTTCCACCCAGCCTCTCCATATTGAAATTGGAATGGGAAAAGGCCGTTTTATCATGGATATGGCTGCGGCGCACCCGGACATCAATTACCTCGGTATCGAACGCTATTCGAGTGTACTTTTACGTGCGCTTCAGAAAATGGAAGAAACTCCTATGCCAAACTTAAGATTCATCTGCATGGACGCCGCTGATGTCACAGAGGTTTTTGCCAAAGATGAAGTTTCCCGCATTTATCTGAACTTTTCAGATCCCTGGCCGAAAGACCGTCATGCAAAACGCCGTCTTACCTCCCGTCAGTTTTTTGCGCGTTACGATGCCATTTTAAAACCGGATGGCAGACTGGAGTTTAAGACCGATAATCAGGATCTCTTTACCTTTTCCTTAGAAGAAATCCCGGAAGCCGGATGGCATTTAGATGCCTCCACCCGAGATCTCCATCATGATTCTGTTTTAAATGAAGGAAATATTATGACAGAGTACGAAGAAAAATTCTCCTCAAAAGGAAATCCGATCTGTAAACTCATTGCCTCCCGCTAATTGCATGTTGTATACAATTTATTGACAAAAAAACAGAGCCGCCGTAATTTTGATCTTGTTTTCAAAATTATGGCGGCTCTGTTTCTGGGTAATTTTATATTGGAGATCACACAGTAAAGATTGAACAAAAGCACCAACCCATAGCCATCTGCTATAAAATCGGTACTTCGTAATGCGCCACCAGGGTTCGAACCCTGGACACCCTGATTAAGAGTCAGGTGCTCTGCCAGCTGAGCTAGTGGCGCATATGTTTATCTCGTGAACACAAATGATATTATATATTTTTTTTTTAAATTGCAAGCGTTTTTAGAAAATCTTCATTTTTTCATTGGCGGATTTTCTATTCTGTGGTATTTTATTCATAGACTGAAAACGCACTTTTTAGTCTATCAAATTTAAAGGAGGTCACTCATTTATCATGCGTGTTGATGAAAGACTATTAAAATATGTTTCCTATTGGACTACTTCGAGTGAAGATTCCGATACGATTCCTTCTACGGACAGACAATTTAACCTGGCAAAAGAATTAGAAAAGAATTACTTGATCTTGGTTTGCAGAAAGTAACACTGACAGACCACTGTTACATCTACGGCCTGATCCGGCTACCCCTGGATACGAAGACAAAAAAGCGGTCGGCTTTATTTCCCATATGGATACGGCACCTGATTTTTCCGGTGAAAATGTCAAACCCCAGATCATTCCGGATTACAACGGTGAGGATGTTATTTTAAAAGGAACCGGTGACGTTTTAAAAACATCTGATTTTCCGGAATTGAAAACTTTAAAGGGCAGAACCCTGATCACGACAGACGGCACAACTCTGCTTGGTGCAGACGATAAGGCAGGCGTTGCTGAGATCATGACTGCTGCTGAACAGCTCATCTCCTCTGACATTCCACACGGCGATATCTGGATCGGGTTTACACCGGACGAAGAAGTCGGACGTGGTGCGGATCTGTTTGATCTTGACTACTTTAAAGCAGATTTTGCTTACACGGTAGATGGCGATTACGAGGGTGAAGTTGCCTATGAAAACTTTAATGCCGCAAGCGCAGTTTTCGCTGTCAAAGGCGTGAATGTCCACCCTGGTGAGGCGAAAGATATCATGGTCAATGCCGCTCTCGTTGCATGTGAGATCCAGTCTCAGCTTCCTCCAATGGAAACGCCTGCCCACACCGAGGGAAGAGAAGGTTTCTATCATCTGACCGATATGTCCGGCGACGTTGCCGCAGCAACTCTTTCCTACATCATTCGTGATCACGATAAAGTGATGTTTAAAACACGTCAGAAAAAAATGCAGGAAATCGCAGATTCCATGAACCAAAAATACGGTGTCGGAACTGTTACACTGACTATCCACGATTCCTACGCAAATATGTTGGAAATCATTGAGAAAAATACTTATGTTGTGGATATCGCAAAGAAAGCTATTTCTTCTGTTGGTCTTGAACCAATCTCACGTCCGGTACGCGGCGGTACCGACGGTGCGCGTTTAAGCTTTATGGGACTTCCGTGCCCGAATCTTGGCACAGGCGGTTACGGTTTCCACGGTCCATTCGAACACATCAGTGTGGAAGGAATGAAAACTGCTGTAGCTGTAATCAAAGAGATCGTGCGCATTACCGCAGAGCTTTGATGACCAAATGCCAAAAAGGGCGTGTGAAAAAGTAAGAATCATTTTTTCACACGCCCTTTCAAATACATCTTTAATTGCGTTTTACTTATGATGCATTTCTATAAATTTGCGATCAACGCTGCAATTTCATCCGGTGTCATGATCTTATTTGGATTGCTCATATCTGCCATGGAAGGCTCTGCTTCCTGTACCGGCACCTCTTCGATTACTGATTCATCTGCAGATACCGGGATTTCTTCCGTAACGGTTGTCTCTTCCGGAATTTTTACTTCTTCAATCACTGACTCATCCGCAGATACCGGAATTTCTTCTGTCAAAGTTACTGCATCCGTATCCGGCTCTACTGTTGCTTCCTCCGTAATCGGAACTTCTTCCGCTTCCACTTCTTCTACCGGTTCTGCCTGCACCTCCTCCACGGCTGATGCAGCATCGTTCAAATCATCAAAAACCGGCATCTCGCCGATTGACGGTTCCTCATCTATCAGGGATGTATCGGCTGCTTCCGGCTCTTCCTCTTCCATTAACGGCATCTCGCCGATTGATGGTTCCTCATCTATCAGGGATGTATCGGCTGCTTCCGGCTCTTCCTCTTCCATTAACGGCATCTCGCCGATTGATGGTTCCTCATCTATCAGGGATGTATCGGCTGCTTCCGGCTCTTCCTCTTCCATTAACGGCATCTCGCCGATTGACGGTTCCTCATCCAGATCTCCGCCGTCAGTTAAATCCGGGAGTTCTGTTTCTGATAATTCTTCTCCCAATGTTGGCAGTTCCATATTAGACAGATCTTCATCCATTGCCGGCATTCCCAGATCCGGCAACTCTTCATCTTCTGTCGGCACTCCAAGATCCGGCAGCTCTTCATCTTCTGTCGGCATTCCTGAATCCGGCAACTCTTCATCTTCTGTCGGCATTCCTGAATCCGGCAACTCTTCACTTTCTGTCGGCATTCCATGATCCGGCAACTCTTCATCTTCTGTCGGCATTCCATGATCCGGTAATTCTTCACTTTCTGCCGGCATTCCTGGATCCGGTAATTCTTCATCCATTGCCGGGGAAACAGCTGCCATAACCGGCACTTCCGCAGCAGGATTCTCCTTTACTGAACCAACAGCCTGACTTACCGCCTCTTTCACATAAGTATGTATCTGCTCTATGGCAGATGCAAGTTCTTTCTCCAATGTGTCATGAATCATATTTGACAAAACATCCTGCATGTCACTCTGCAGTGATTCTTTGACATCATTTAAATTATCAAGAACTAATTTCTGACTTTGCATCAATTCCTGTAATTTTTCATCCATCTGGTTTTTCTGCATGTCCATGATCTGCTGACTGTTTTCAGAAAGCTTTTCTTCTACTTCCAACGTTTTTTCAATCACCTGCTCATTCGAATGCATAAGAGCATCTGTATTTTCTTTGTTTCGTGCAAGCATCAGCTTTGCAATTGCCTTCTGTGCCGTAATGATCTCATCCGCTGGAACTGCATCTTTTTCTCCGATATTATCTATCTTTTCCGCTAACTTTTTCTGCATCAGATAATTGGCTTTTCCTGTACGCAGCAGTTCTTCTACCTGTTCATCCGAATGGGCTTTTTCCTCATTTTTCATCCTATGGATATATGTGACAAGCAAACCTGTCCACACTAAAATAAGCGCTGCAATAATACCAACAACCATCATTTTTGATGCATTTTTCAAAACTAAATACAGATCAATCCACAAAAATGGTATCAATATCGATGATATAAAAATCATAATACGATTGACCTCTATCTTCTTTGGTTTCTTTAATGAATCGTCTTTTGCCATAACAGAACCTCCCGCTTTTTGCACTATCATGCATGGATTTATAGTCTATATTTTAACACATTAAAACAAGCCTGAAAACAGCCATTATAAAATATTTACATCCCATCACTTATCCGTTCGCAACACTGTTACAGACTGTTGAAACCGGCCATGATTTTCTAAGTGCCATATAAGAAATCAGAAAATTTGCAAACCAGCCAGCCGGTACAGCAAGCCAGACAAATGCAATGCCAAAACATGGTGCAAAAATCATGGCAACAGACAGGCGGATTGCAAGGTTAACTATATTTGCAATAAGAAATGGGCGCATAATCCCAAGTCCACGCAGAACTCCATCTGTTGCCATCTTAATACCCATGAAGATGAAAAAACAGCCCAGCCATCTCATATAATCCCCGGACACCTGATATGCTAAGTCAGTTCCATCTTTACCCAGGAATAATGAAGAAATCTGTGTGTACATGGTTTCAATAACTACAAAGGCAAGAATTGCGAAACACAGGTCTAATACCAGCGCAGCATGATATCCTTTTTTGATGCGGTTGATTTTCTTTGCACCAAGATTCTGTGAGACATACGGTGAAACCGCATTGCCGATGGACACAAATATCAACGAAAAAACATTCTCTACTCTCATTGTTGCCGCATAACCTGCGAGTGCCTGTGTACCAAATGGATTTACAACTGCCTGTACGATCATCATACCAATTGACACTGTGGACTGCTGGAGAATCGACGGTACAGCAATTTTGAGCATCAAATGTAATTCCTGACCATCAAACCACTGAAATTGACTCTTATATTGACGCATCCGGCAAAAGAAAATCAGAAATGAAAATACCGCAGAAATCCCCTGTGCAATAAGGGTTGCAAGAGCTGCCCCGAACACACCGAGACCAAGTCCTGCCACCATCCAAAGATCCATAAGAATATTTAAAATAGAAGAAAATATCAAAAGACCCAATGGTATTTTTGATTCTCCAATTGAGTTAAACATCGTTGAAAAAATATTATACATAAACAGAAATGGAAATCCTGCGAAATAAATGCGGAGATACTGTACTGCTTCTTCCAGTATATCAGTTGGTGTCTGTAATAAATTCATCATTGAATGTGAAAAACAAAAACCAAAGCCACCCAGAAGCAGGCTTAAAATCAGAAAACTGACCAACGATGTTGACACAATTGTTTTCATTTTACCATAATCTCCGGCACCAAAATAGCGGCTTACGAGCACACCGGCACCGACACCGGCACCTAATGCCACACAAATAAATACATTCGTTAGTGCAGCACAGGCACCGACAGCTGCAAGTGCAGAGGAACCGACAAACTGACCAACAATGATGGAATCAGCCATATTATACACTTGCTGAAAAAAACTGCCGAGAATCATCGGCATTGCAAATATTGTCAGTGCTTTAAGGGGCTCATCTGTGATTAAATATTCATCTTTTGACATTATCATATTTCTCCCTTTTCCCAGAGACTCTGCTCTGGCAAATTTCACAGATATTGTACCATAAATTTCAGCAAAAAGTCCTGTAATCTCGTGAAAACACCATCATCATATCCAAATGTTCTCTTTCCATGGACTTCCATACTTTCGGATACCTCCAGACAAGTGTCTGAAAACTTCTCCCACAGCCTGAATACCATAACCGGGGTAAATTGGCTCACACTGCCCCCTTCCCAGACACCATCCTTTTCCTGATATATAGCTGGTGTAAACTTTTCAGATTTTTATTTTATCGTTATAGACAGTATTCACATGCTGTGCATATGGAAATATTTTCCCCGCTTCTTTCATTTCTGTAAATTGTTCTTTGTTATCAAAATGTCCTGTCATTAGTTTTACAAATCTTTCTACATTCACTATAATTTCCTGCCTTTCTGCAGATATTACTGCTCTTAAAACATAAGCTGAAGCCCCATTACAATGATCCACATATATGCGCAGGTCTTTGGTATCATTAATAATCCGACCTGCGGTTTTGTTTTACTGAACAGTGTTACCGGAAGATAACATCCAAAAGAAATAATGATGGCTGCAGCCATCCTCGTCATATGATATCCATATGTATTTCCGGAAATCAGATATAAGATCATTACACCTATACCGGTAACAGCAAAGACCGCATTTCTTATGACAGATAATTTCATATTTCCTTCATCTGTACACCAGTTATTCTGCGGAAACATACAGATCACAATTCTGATAACCGCTGATATCCATATAACAACCTCAATGACTACTGGTATTTTTAATTCCGGGAATGTATATTTCCATATATACATTAAAAGAATATAAAACATCGTCATTGTGATAGACGATACCTGCAATCCAATTCCAAGCTGTCTCTTTATTTTATCATTGGTTCCACGTACAGCCCTTATAATTCTTGGCACCAGATGAAAAGCATCCCCTCCACAAAGTGTCAATGTCAGTATTCCATATAGTACATACAGGATATTTCCTTTTGAGAATAAAAAAATAAGGCTGCTGCTGCCAGATCAAAAGTCAGATACACTGCATCAAAGACTGCTTCCATCAAATTAGGAATCTGTGGTTTATAATTACTCTTTTTCATTTGCTCTCTCCTCTTAATAGTTCTTCCGCATTGTTACAAATTCTGTCAAATACATTCATACACACATGCTTTTCTTCTTCTGTCAACCCTCTTAAAACATTCTGTGCAAACTGTTTTTGTGCGTTTAATCCTGCGTCCACGATAAGTGCCGCATCATCCAGAAGGACAATTTCAATATGTTTTTTATTATCTTTACTTTGTTTTCTTTTTATAAGACCTTTGTTTTCCAATTTTTTCAGTGAAGATGAAACATGTGATTTCGTTGACTTTCTGATCCTTACTATTTCCGCTGCAGTATTATGATGTGGATTATTAGTAATACTTCTGCTATGTCAATTATTTTTTTTTCACAATACGCATTGGTCCAGCCCGTGATATATGATCAGCATTGCTTATTGTATTAAAAAGACCTTCTGCAGAAGCCTGTTTCATCCTTTGATGAATCCAGCTTTTTCCACAGAAGGTCTTTTATTTTTCTACACATATTTACTATGTTCGGATTTTATTTGATGAACCCGACCTGTTTGCTGATGATTTCGACCTGCTCATCTTTCTTTTTATTATATTCCACTTTCTTCTCTTCAAAGTAGTTTCTTCCATAAGAATCAATGGATACGATCAATGGTCCAAATTCTTTTACATGGCAATGCCACAAAGTCTCAGGCATTCCCAGATCTTTCCACTGTGCCTCCACGATTTCTTCCACTTCTACTGCTGCCACGACTGCATTTCCTGCAGGAAATACACAATGGATTGCACTAAAGTCCTTGCAGGCTCTCTCGGTATTTTCCTTCATGCCGCCCTTGCCTACAATGACACGGACGCCTGTGGTCTCTACAAATTCATACTCAAACTTTTCCATTCTCATAGATGTCGTAGGGCCTACGGATACCATCTCGTATTTGTCATCTCCCAAGGGGCGGATAATCGGGCCGGCATGCAGGATTGCAGCATCTCTGACATCCACAGGAATCTCTCTTCCCTCTTCTACAACACGACGGTGTGCCACATCACGACAGGTTGTAATATCTCCTGTCAGGTATACAATATCTCCAATATGAATATCCTTTAAATCCTCTGCCGATACAGGTGTTACCAGAATTTTCTTACCATCTTTTATTTCTACTGCCATAATTATTCTCTCCCTTCTGAATTAGTTCTCTTCCTTATATTCAAAACCGGTATGGGTATCTACCGTAAAGTTTAAGTCCTTATCAAATACAATATGTCCTCTTCTGTGGCTCCAGCAGCCTACATTTACTGCCACACCAATCGCAGATGGATGGCGTGCGGTATTCTCAATGTTAACTCCCATGACAGAATAATTGCCACCCATACCCTGCGGTCCAAGGCCAATGGCATTAATACCGTCTTCCAACAATTTCTCCATCTTAGCAGCGTTAGCATTGTCATTGTGAGAACCTACCGGACGCATCAGTGCCTTTTTCGAATTTAATGCTGCTGTTTCTACGGAAGTACCAACGCCGACACCAACCAAAAGTGGAGGACATGCATTCAATCCATAAGTTGTCATACGATCTAATACAAACTTGGTCACTCCCTCATAGCCTTCGCCCGGCATTAAAACCGTGGCATTGCCAGGAAGCGTACAGCCTCCACCTGCCATGTAAGTATAGATTTCACATTTATCGGAATTTGGAACAATGTCCCACCATACAGTAGGGGTTCCTTTTCCTACATTTTTACCTGTATTGTACTCATCAAAAGTTTCTACGGAATTGTGACGAAGCGGTGTTGCAACTGTAGCCTGCATCACTGCATCCTTCAGTAATGCTTCCAGATTATCAATCAGTGGGAATTTTGTTCCACATTTTACCCAGAACTGTAATACACCGGTATCCTGACAGGAAGGACGGTTTAATTTCAATGCCAGTTCCTGGTTGCGGAACATGGTATCGTAGATGACATTCGTCATAGGAGAATCCTCTTTGTCTCTCAGTTCCTGCAGTTTTGCGATAACATCATCCGGCAGCTTCTTTGCTGTAAATCCTACGAACTGCGCCATAATATCAGTCAGTTTCTTTACTTGTACTTCATTTGACATATTTTTTTCCTCCAGATTTTTTAATAATATAATTTAAAAGTGAAATTTTATCCTACGTGATAAAAATTTTATCCTACGTGATAAAAATTTTATCCTACGTGATAAAAATTTTATCCTACGGATAAAATGGAAATGCTATTGGTAAAATAATCATGCTGACCACGGTTGCAATGACGATCAACGGCATTCCGGCTTTTACATAATCCATAAATTTATAGTTGCCGGCTCCGACTACCATCGTATTGGCAGGCATTCCGATTGGAGTAGCGTAGGCACAGGAACCTCCTATGACACATGCCATCAGAACTGCTCTTGGATCTGCACCCATTCCCTGGGCAATGGATATACAAATCGGTGCCATCAGGGCTGTAGTAGCTGTATTTGACATAAAGTTTGTCATGATACAGCACAGAATAAACACCACAAAAGTGAATAGTACCGGAGAAGGATTTTCACCCAATGCTCCAACCACCTTATCTGCAATCAGTTCTCCTGCTCCAGTAACCTCGAGTGCCTTTGCCAGAGAAAGCGTACCTCCAAACAGGAAAATAGTTTTTAAATCAATGGATTTTAAAGCATTCTTTTCAGAAATGACACCGGTGAGGATTAATAAAATTGCTCCTACGCAGCCTGTGATACAAAGTTTTACACCAATCTGTTCTTCAAAAATCATCCCTATCAGGGTGGCAATCAGAATCACCAGCGATAATACTTTTTTCCACTTTGGAACATTGCTAAAATCCTGTGACTCATCAAAAATAGAATCATCTGCATCCGTCGTGTCATGATGCGGTAAAATTTTAAATCCGATCGTAGCATAAAATAGAATACCAACGATCAGAATCGGCAAACCGACAATCGCATACTCGAAAAATCCAAATTTCAATCCCAACGGTTCAAGTGCAGATTGTGCAATCATATTGCCGGGTGCACCAATCAGTGAAAGATTTCCTCCCATTGCTGCTGCAAATACTAACGGCATTAAAAGTCTTGACCGCTTATACCCTGACTTCGCTGCAATTCCAATTACAACCGGAATAAGAACTGCTGCCGTACCGGTGTTGGAAAGAAATCCGCTCATAACTGCCACAATCACCATGATTGCGATAATCAGACTGCGTTCCGTTTTTGCAAATTTTGTTACCAGACTTCCAATCTCATTTGCCATACCGGTTTCAAACAATGCCCCGCCTACAATGAACATGGCAACAAACAGAATCACGTTACTGTTGATAAATCCATTGAAAGCATCACTTACGCTCAACACACCGGTAATCACAAGACCAACGCAGACAATCATGGATGTCAGACCGAGTGGAATCTTCTCTGTAACAAACATGATAATGGCAAATGCCAGAAATATTAATGTAATTACTGTCGGGCTCATAGAAAACCTCCTTTTTTCTCTTTTTTATCGTGTTAAAAAGTGACATGGCCTTGTCGTTTTCCTTTTGTAAACACAGCATATCGCATTTTCAGTATAATGTACATTTCATATACTTGACGTCAGCATAGGTTTTTTCCTATACTGAAACTATAGTATAATTTTTCTGTACAATGACGGAGGATTCTATGACACTGACACAATTAGAATACTTTTGTATGGTATGCCGCTACCATAGTATTACCCGCGCGGCTGACGCGCTCTATGTTTCCCAGCCTACGATCTCCACTTCGATCCGGGATCTGGAAAAAGAATTTCATCTGAAACTTTTTAACCATGGAAAGAACAGAATTTCCCTCACCAAAGACGGTGCGGCTTTTTATCAGAAAGCAGAATTTATTCTAAAACAGACGCAGGAACTGTACACCGACTTTTCAAATATTGAAAAAAAGCGGCACCCGCTGCGGATCGGTATTCCTCCTATGATCAGCACGGTATTTTTTCCGCGGGTGACCGACCAGTTTCAGGAACAGTATAATATACCCATTCAGCTTTTAGAATATGGCTCCCTCCGCGCCCGTACTTTAGTCGACAATGAACAGTTAGATATCGCCATGGCAAATATGGATTTTTATAATCTGGATAAATATAACAGTTATGTCATGATGGAAGACAGATATGTCTACTGTGTTTCCAAGACGCACCGGTATGCCGGTGAAAAAGAAATTACAATGGATATGTTAAAAGATGAGCCCATTATCTTATTCAATACGGACTCTGTTCAAACCCAGACAGTCATCACCCGTCTGCGCAGTGCCGGGATCACACCAAATGTCCACATGTACTGCAGCCAGCTCGTTACTGTCCTTAATTTTGTCCGGGGTGGTAAATGTGGTGCTTTTTTGTATTCCTCTCTCGCTACCAATCCCCGTGATTTTGTTGTGATCCCGGTATCCCCGGAAATCACCAGTAAATTTGGTATCATCTGGAAAAAGGGTGTTTTTGTACCGGATCAGTTAACTAAATTTGTAAAATTCATTCAGGAGTATGATGTTACCCCTTATTTACCGAAACTTTAATCTGACAGTCTTGTTTTTTATCAACTTGTTTAGAAAACTTTACGGTAACTGCAATCACTCAAAATCTCTGGTAATGTTCGTAAGCCATTTATTTCTGAAATAGTGAATGAATACCACAGGCATTTTTTCGAACTCGTCCAGGGTCATGACAAAGTATACCCAGACAGGCGGCAGTTTAAAAACATATGCAGCAAGAAAAGTAAGTGGGACTGCAACAAGCCACATAAATATAGTATCTACGATCATTCCAAATCTGGTATCACCGCCACCCCTGAAGCAGCCGCATATAAGACAGGTATTAATACCTTCGCCCACAAAACGCCAGGTTGTCATAATGATAAAAATGCCAAGATAATAAATAGCCGTCTCTGTTAATTTATCCCGGTAGAAATCCAGTATCATAGGACGGATCGCCAGAATAACGACACATCCGATCAGGCTGACAATAAATGTTATTCTAAGCATTCGTTTTCCGTACTCTCTTGCTGTATCGATGCGGTCTTTCCCAAGTTCCTGACTGACAATGATCGTAGTAGCGTTGGCAAAACCACGGCAGGCGATAGCGCCGATATTTACCACCATAACAGCAACGGCATTTGCTGCAACCATATCATCACTAATATGACCAAGAATTGCTGCAAATGCTGAATTGGCAAAGCTCCAGACAACGTCATTTATCACGGCCGGAGTGGCAATTTTTATAAAGTCCTGAAACAGAATATCTGATTTTGCAAAGAAATATTTTATTCTGAATCTGACGTCTGAACTGCGTAATGAGTAAATCAGACAAATCAACACTTCTGAGATTCTGGCAATCACAGTGCCAAGTGCAACACCTGTAACACCGAGCTTTGGAAGACCAAACAATCCAAAAATAAAGGATGCATTACAAAGTACATTGACACAAAGCGAAACAATATACGTAACCGACGGCAGCATGATTTTCCCGATGCTTCGGAGAGAGCTCATAAAAATCTGTGAGAATCCCATGAATAAAAATGAAAATGAAATCACCTTCAGATACTCACTTCCGGCAGCGATCGTGTCAGGACTGTTTGTAAAAATCTTCATAATTGCCGTTGGCATAGTAAAAGAGATAACAAAAAATATAAGAGAAATAATCAGGGAGATACGTTCTGCGAGACCAAGAATCTTCTCAACTGTCTTTTTATCACCTTTTCCCCAGTACTGGGCACATAAAACCGAAGTACCTGTTGCCATTCCATAATATAAGCAGAAAAGAATAAACGTATACTGGTTCGCAAGCGATGAAGCCGACATGGCAGTCTGGCTCACGTATCCAAGCATTACCGTGTCTGCAATGTTTACCAATGTTCCGATCAGATTTTGGAGCATAATCGGAAATGCTAATGTCGATGCATATTTTAAAAAATCTTTTTTATTTAACATACAGTAGTTCTTCCTTAGTTCTTAGAATTTAAATATAACAATTGACTGACCATACGATTATACTGTCTGCAGATAATATATGCAAACAGGAGTCATTCTTATATATTCTTAAAGCACGATTACCGCAGCATCAAGCCCCTCAACTTTTCCATTAAACGGTTCATCTCTAAGCAAATTATATTTTCCCTCATACTCGCTAAAGTTCTTTGCATTACTGCTGCAATTAAAAATCAAGGCAATTGTCTCTTCGACATTTTTTCGAATCAGGACTATTGTTTCTTCCTCATCCTTTGTAATTGCCCCGATCAGTTCGCCTTCTGAAATACACGCATGTTTTTTTCGGATCCAAAGCAGCTGTTTATACCATTCATACATCTCTTTGTCCTGATATTCTTCATCCCAGTACATACCGCGCCTGCAATCCGGATCGTTTGCTCCCGGCATCGCAAACTCATCCCCATAATAAATCATTGGCATTCCCGGCAATAACAGCTGAAAAGCCGCTGCCAAATGCTGTTTTTTCTTATTTTCATTACACAGATGTAAAAATCTTGCTGTGTCATGGCTGTCAATCAGATTCCACATAAGAGGATAACATTTTTTATTTAAACGTCCCTTCAAATATCCTAAATTCTGTACAAACTGACTGACCTGTATCTTTTCATCTGCCAGCAGATCGATCAGATTCAGATAAAACGGATAGTTCATGACCGTATCCCATTCGTCTCCCTCAAGAAAATCTCCTGCATAATGCCAGATTTCTCCAATGATCAGCATATCCTTTTTTACAGCCTTGACCGCTCTTCTAAAATTCTTCCAGAAATAATGACTGATCTCGTCTCCTACATCCATTCGCCATCCGTCAATATTACATTCCTTAATCCAATAGCACGCAACATCTGTAATGAATTTCTCAACTTCAGGATTTTTCAGATTTAGCTTAGGCATTCCGCCATAGTATCCGAAGCATTTATAGTTTGGAATCTCTCCTCTTTCACTTTTAAGTGGAAATTTCTCAATATAATACCAGTCCAGATACTTCGATTTTTCTCCTTTTTCCATGATATCTTCAAATGCAAAAAATTCTCTTCCTGTATGGTTGAACACTGCATCCATGACGATTTTCATTCCACGCTTATGAGCTTCCTGTACCAGTTCCCTGAGATCTTCTGTCGTTCCAAATGATGGATCGATCTGATAATAATCAATGGTATCGTACTTATGACTTGAATTTGATTTAAAGACAGGTGTCATATACAAAACATCGATTCCCAGATTCTGAACGTGATCCAGATGTTCAATTATTCCTCTGAGATCACCATGCAGATCATCCATAGACGAAATTGGTGCTTTATACCATTGTTCCTTATCTACCTGCTGCGATGCTGCAAAACGGGCCGGAAAAATCTGATACACGACCTTATTTGCTGCCCAGTCCGGCACCTCAAACATTTCTTCTTCCCGAAGATTCTGCGGACAATCAAACATTCTGTCCCTGTTTGTGATGCATTCCTTAGAAAACTCATAATTGCCATAATATATTTTTTCACCCTGCGTGTCCGTAAATTCAAAATAATATCTGAGACATATCAGATGCATCTGAAGCTGTGCTTCATAATAATCATGAAACTGTGAAGTGGCAATCTTCTTCATCAGAATAGTCTTCCGCGTATCCTTGCACTCCATTGGTATATACTTATCTTCACAGTGAAGGAAGATCTCCTTCATATCATCTTTTTTAACCTGCACACGTATCACAAACAGATCCTTATCAATTGCGTAACAGAATCTTTTGTCCATATCATGATAAATTGCTGAATATTCCATAATAACCTCCATTCTTGCGTGTGAAAAATCTTATTTTTTATACTATTTCCCCTCTACCTGTTCTTTTTCCTGTATTTTAGCTTACTTTTTCAAATAATTCTAACGTGCCAAAGGTCGGATGTCGATGGTTTTTTGACCATTATTTACTCTAATTTATCACAAGTAGCAGGAAAAGCAACTATCCATTTCGCTCTGAAAAATGTTTATGGAAAATTCATTCGACAAATCATGCTTTCCGAACTAAAATAAGAATGCGATATGATAATTTCATGATCCTATGAAAGGAGACAACATGATATGAAGAATAAAAAATATTCCATCGTTTATAGCAGCTTAACAGGTAATACCAAGGTGCTGGCTGATGCAATCCACGAGGCATTACCTCAGGATGAATGTGAGTATTTCGGTGTGTCCGACACAGTGATCCCTTCTTCCGAACTGCTCTATATCGGATTTTGGACAGACAAGGGTAATGCAGATACCAGGACATTACAGCTATTATCGCAGTTAAAGAATAAACAGATTTTTCTGTTTGGAACTGCAGGCTTTGGTGGCAGTGATATCTATTTTCGGAAAATCCTGAGTCAGGTTAAGCAGTTCATTGACGCAAGCAATGTTATCGTCGGAGAGTATATGTGTCAGGGCAGAATGCCGCAGTCTGTCCGGGAACGCTACTTGAAAATGAAGGAAGCTCCTGATCATCCGGCAAATCTTGATGTATTGATCCAGAATTTTGACTGTGCATTGTCTCACCCTGATGCCAATGACCTGGAAAAACTGAAAGAAGCCGTTATGGATCCATCCTTCTGATAAGACCATAAAATAAGGCAGCCCCACATAGCTGAGTCTGCCTTACTCTCTTTATTTAACGTTGATGCCACTGGCATATTGCTGCAGAAACTGTTTCTTTCCACATGGTCTTCCAAAATAATATCCCTGCAGATAATCAACCTTCATTTCTTTCATTTTCAGAAGCCATTCTTTTTCCTCGATGCCTTCTGCGCATATCCTGACGTTAATACTATGTACCATGGGGATGATATTTTTATATAATTCATAATCCCTGTCACTGTTCATCGCCTTGGCAGTAAAATCCCTATCCATTTTCACGTAACTTGGATTCATATCACGGATACAATGAAGATTCGAATATCCTGTTCCAAAATCATCGATCACAAAGGGAATCCTGTTCTTGTCCAGAGTTTTACGGAATTTACAGAACGAAGGTGTCATATCCATAAATCCGCTTTCTGTCATTTCAACACATAAGCATTCCGTCCGTAATGAATATTTTGAATTGCATCCAGAATATCCCGCTCCACATTGCCTTGCAGGATCTGAACATAGGATACATTTACATTCATCCGGAAGTCAGGAATATATTTCTGCATTTCACAGCACATTTGCAGCTTCGTTCAAAATATATCTTCCAGCGGGAATGATCAATCCGGTCTCTTCCAATAATGGGATAAACTCCACCGGTGAAACAAACTCCCACCCTTCTTCCGTTATCATGGAAAAACGCATCAGTGCCTCTGCTCCAATAATCTGTTCGGACTGACAGTCCACGATCGGCTGGTAGTATACTTCAAAGCCATCATAATGGTTCACAATAGCATTACGAAGTGTTGCTATGATTCTTCCTTTTCGTAAAAAGACCTCATAGTCATCCTGGTCAAAAATATAGAATCCATTTTTACCCATGCTTTTTGCCTGTTTCAAGGCAAATTCAAACTTTTTGCGGCATTCTTCGGTTCCCTCACAAAATGTTGCTGCATCTATAACACCAATAGAAATAGAAAATATAGCTTCATAATTTTCGGCTACTATGAAATTATGAAGTTTATCTGTAATCTTTTCTTTCAGTGCCACAGCGTCTTCTGCGGAGGAAGCTTCCAGATCCACGATCACATACTGATCCGCTACCAGATGGTAAATTCTCTGCTTGTCTGAAAGGCATTCCTTCATACAGCCGCCTGCTACGCTTTTCAGGATATAATTACCATAATCAGCTCCCCTGGAGCTATTGATCGCTCCAAAATCATCAATTCCTACATGCATAAAAAATCCCTTGGTAATGGGTTCTTTTTGTTCACGCAGATAAGCAAGGAATTCTGGACCGCCAAGGAGTCCTGTGACATTATCGGCTCTTCTCCTGTTGCCGGTCTCATTCAGACACCGACCAGATACTCTGCCTTTCCCTGCTGATCAATGATCACGATACCACGGCAGTTAATCCAGACCGGCATACCTTCTTTATCAAGCCACCTGTAATGAAGATTATGTACCATTTTCTCTTCCTTCGCATATATCCGCAAGATGCTTTGTAAGCATCCTGCGGTCTTCCTCATATACTACATTCATAACTTCATTTGCAGCATCTGTCAGAACATTTTCGACATATTAAACCGTTCCACAGCTGACTGTGAAATCTCAAATATATTATTCTGCAGATCAAATATATACAGATAATCATCCATACATTCTGTAATGATCTCAAATAAAATTTCAGCTGTCTGCTCTCCAAACAATATATCATTAATCACAACAAATACTTTCCTTCCGACAACTTCACTCTATTCCTGTCATTTTCTAGAATAACTTAAAGATATTCACGCGGTCATGCATCTTGGCTGCTCCCTCTGCCAGATTAATACTGATCGCAGTATTCTCTTCTGAGGATGCTGCATTGCCCTGTACCACACCGGACAGCTGTTCAATTCCCTGACCGATCTGTTCCAAGGACTCAGCCTGGGAGTTTGCTTTCTCCATGGTGTTCTGTGCAATCTCTGCAAATGACTCCATATCTGCAATGATCTGATTGAATGCGTCTGCTGTTGTTCTTGTAATCGTATTGCCCTTTTCGATTTCCACTAAGGTCTTATCGATCAGATCTCTTGTATTTACAGCAGATTTTGCACTGTCTGCTGCCAGCTTGCCGATCTGATCTGCCACTACTGCAAAGCCTTTTCCTGCTTCTCCTGCTCTGGCAGCTTCAATGGAAGCATTCAGGGATAACAGGTTGGTCTGGGATGCAATATCCTCGATATCTGTGATAATATTACCGATCTCCTTGGAGATTTCTGTAATGTGCTCCATTTCCTTGAGCAGATCGTTCATTTTTTCTTTTTCTTCGTTCGCTTTATTTGCAGAGGCTTTTACACGTGCCGATGCGTTCTGTGTTACCTTCGCTGTATCTGCCGCCAGATCCACGACCGTATCAATGGTGGCATTCAATTCCTCGATTACTCCTGCCTGCTCTGTTGCACCGTCCGCCAGGGATTTTGATGCTTTTTCCACCTCGGATGAATTCGATGATACCTGTTCTGCCAGATTACTGATCTCGGTCAGGGTACTGTTAAACCGTTTCAGAATATACAGCAGTGATGTCTTCAATTCCGAGAAATCGCCTAGGAAATCTGTAATATCATCACCATTTCTGGTCAGGTTACCCTGCGCTATTGCCTTTACCTCCACAGAGATCTCGCTGACATAATCTGCCAGAATACCCATGGCTTCTTTCAGATTCCTGATGGTATCGCCAAGCTCATCCTCAGACTCATAGGTAAGCATTTCTACATTAGATAGTTCGCCCTTACGCAGGCTGGCAACTGCTGCATCTATCTGTTCTACCGGCTCAGTAATGGAATTGGTAATGATCCTTCCGATCAGTGTCGTCACTACAGCAATCGCAAGACCCGCTGCCACGATCACAATAAATATGATTACAATGCATACATTAGCCATGACCTTTGCCCGGTCTAATTCTGCCTGGAACTTGTCACATAATATAGTTAATTTTTCAGCAAAAGCTTTATATTCTTCATACACCTCTCCGGTCATCAGCTTTGCTGCTTCCTGCTGTTTACCCTCACGGCTCAACTTCAGGATTTCATCTGAAGCAGCTCTGTATTCTTCCCATGCAGCGTTTGCTACTTCATAATCATCCCGTCCTTTTTGAGCATCACTGTCTGCAGACATGATTGCATCCAGATTCGCACCGGTATCCTGGATCTGACTCTCCAGCTTCTGGATTTCTTCTTCGCAGGAGTTCATGACTGCTGCATCTGATTCTACCAGATGCTGATACTGTTTGATTCTGTATTTCGCAGTCATTGTCTCTAAATCCTGCAGATATTCCAATGACGGAGACCAGACCTCCGTGATCTTCTCTATATTTGAACGGATCACTAATGTCGAGATCAGTGCCACCAACACTAAAAATAATGTCATAACAAGCACTGTCATTTGATATACTTTTAATTTTCCTGCAACCTTTAAGTTAGCTATACGCTTTTTGATCTTTTCCATGATAGTTTTCCCTTCCTTTGTAAATTATTGACTCAAACTTCGCACATTAAAATGTGCCTTTGCACCTTGAAAATTCAATAATAACTGGCATAAAAATAACATGAAACCAATGGTTTTGGTATAATTGAGTCGCCAAAAAACAATTACAAACCGGAGGCTCATGCTATGAATAAAAGTATAACACAAGCGACTCAAAATGATAAGCAGATTTCTAAATCTATCAAACGATTTTTCACAAGGTGTTACTGTTCACTCGTACCTCGTTCCAGTAACGGATTTTGCCGATGCTTCGCATTCCAAATCGGCAAAATCTGCTACCACCACTGTATCATACGGCATTTTCAGTTCAGAAAATGCCTACCTGTGAACAGTAACCATACAGATTCTGTTATTCTGGGAGTCGTCCCTCATACATAATGCTGAGTTCGCCGTAGACTTGTCCCCAGTTCCGAATGCTCATAGTCCATTTTTTAGTGGCTTCGAAAGTTGCCAGATACAGGGCTTTCAGGAGCGCTGTATCACTTGGAAGTACGCTTCTCTGACGGTTGAGCTTACGGTAGGTAGAATTCAGACTTTCAATTGCATTGATCATGTAAATAACCTTTCTGACATCCGATGAGAACTTGAAAATCGGCGTTATTGCATCCCAGTTATCATACCAGCGTTTCATAGAATTCGGGTATTTTGCGGTCCATTTTTCAGTAACACGATCCAGAGCCAGTCTAGCCTTTTCTTCAGCTCATTCAGGACGGACAGCCAGTATTTTGAACTTTCATTATCACCGACAGTGATTGAAAGAACCTCTTTTTTCCCTTCTGTGTTGATGCCAGGAATGACGTAGGCAGCCAGTTTTCTGATTACTCCATTATCTCGTACGGAATAATGGATGGCATGATTTATATTTTACCATAGAAGGCCTTGCTGTTATTAGCTATTTACAGACAAAGTTTCACACACAGCAAGGACATACTCCGATTTCTTCCAGTACCGGATGCATGAGCACTTCTGCATCTTCAATGATCTTATAAGTTCTGACCAGTTCCGTGATCATACCTTCGATTTCGTTCATACGGACCAGCTTCTCAATCGTCGCTGCCCTGGTTGCGGAGGTTCCGATTCCTTTCCTCTCCACTGTCTCCGTTACCACTCCGGTCCGCGCAAAGCCGACAATATAACCATTGCCCTCCAGGTATCCGTCCTCTCTCTTATCTGCACCGATTACCTTTGCGATGGACTGCGCCACCGAGGGTTTCTCAGCAATTACTAATTTATATGACATTTCGTTCCTCCTTATGTTATATCTTCCCATATGGATTTACGAACTCTGATAAGGGAACACAACAGCATTGACATTTATACAATATCCATTCTTATTTCATCAATAATACTTTTATCTCTTAACTTGTGAATTTCAGTTCGTGTGATAAAAAACACAATTCCTATCAAAACAAATATACCCCCAAATAATGCCGCCCACGGAATATGATACAATACCGGGAAAGCCTTCCGAATGGATAAATTAATTAAAAATGGAATTGCAATTCCAAGTATAACTCCCGGAACAAGTGCATTTAGAACGCAAAAAATACTTTCACTATATAACATCCTGCAAAGTGATTTATTTGTCATTCCAACACTCTTTAACACAGCAAACTCACGGCTTCTGATTCTGATATTTGTCGTCAGCGTACTGATTACACTTGTAAATCCCATGAGAATGAGCAGGATAACAAAGCCATACATCACAATTTCAGCAAGAACTATAGCTATATTGAGCATTTTAATCATAGCATCTGTTCGGGCAATTCTCACGGTATATCCCTGCTCTACATAAGAATCCTCTGCCACAATCGGAAAATATTCATCCATGACACTTCTGGCATATTCTGTATAATCATCTTCATCTGATGGCATACTAAACCAGTCAAAACTCCTCGCATCCGCATCAGGTACAACAATTCTGACCGGATATGGAGTCATTTCCAAAAAACCATATTCCTTTAAATCGGACTGTTCTAAAATACCTCCGATTGTAAGTGTGTTCTTCTCATTGGCTGCGTTTATCAGGGAAATCTGTGTCACATCATCTTTAAAAGGTTTTATCGACACATACTCTCCATTGTCATTATATTGGTAAGTGTTCAGCAGAAGAAGACTTCCATATTCTGCGCCTGCCCTGTCACACAATTTTTTATAGAGTACATCATCAACGGACACGATTTCTGTCCTTGTTTCCCTATTACCATCGGAAAAATTCGAAACCTGCAGCATATCCTCTGTTAATGTATTTTTATCTAATAGCGCATTGTAGGTAAAAGTATCTGCTCCAACACCATATACGTCTATCCCGTACTTTTCCAGCTTTTGTGTGATTGCATTATATTGGTCTGATGTAACAGGCCGGCTGATTTTTCTCTCTTCTTTCCCTGTTTTCGCATTTACCTCTATATCGTAATTGGAAGAATAATCCACCATCATTTCTTTTGATTTTGGTGTCATCCATTCTTGGAATTCCTTTGCCTGACCGGATAATCCTCCGGTTAACAGAAAAAGTAAAATTCCCAAGTGACAATGCACGTATCGTTGCCTTATAGCCGTATTTGTTTCTTTTCATGTTTTTATAGGCAATTGCAGACTCACATCCAAATATTTTTTGGATAAAACTGTCTTTTACCTGGATCTCTTTTAAAACTGTACCTGCTCCAATCCCTTTTACACACTGGATAGCAGTAAATTTACCAACCTTTTTAGCTGGTCTGTATGCAGAGAATAATACAATGCAAAACGAAAATACACCTGCAAACAAATATGTCCACACAGATATATGAAAGGGCAGGGAAAATGTAAAAGGTCTCATAATAATTTTTCTTTTGCAGCATCATTGATATCGGAAATAAAATGTCCTGTAAATTTCACACTAATATAACCAAGTATAGTTCCTGCAATGAGTCCAAGCGGGATGGCTGTCAGACTAAGCCATAAACTCTCATAGATAACACTTGCCCTTATCTGTCTGCCTGTTGCACCAACACATTTTAAAATACCAAACTCCTGAATCCGCTTATTGGCACTGGCAGAAAATATATTGGATATTACAGTAATCGACATTGCTGCAATAAGAAGACCTAAAAGCAGTGCCGGTATTGCAAGCATGAGAGAGTATGCTCCTCCATATTCTCCATAATCTAAGCCAAGGAAATCCGTAAGCATCTTATTTGCGCTTGTCACAAAGCACATTACAGTTGTAATAAGTGACGTTGCAAGTGCGATTGCAAAAATTCCTGCAATCGTTCTCTTTTTTTATTCACTTTCATCTGGCTTAAGGCGAGTTGTGCTGTTATTTTCATTACTTCATCACCTCGTCTTTTATGATTTTTCCATCTCCGATCGTGATGATTCGATTCGCCTGCAGCGCTATCTTTTCGTCATGTGTGACAAGAAGAATAGTCTGCTTATATTTCTGATTGGTGAACTTCAAAATATCCAGAATCTCTCTGCTTGTTTTACTATCAAGATTTCCCGTCGGCTCATCTGCAAGAATAAATGCCGGCTCGTTTATAAGTGCCCTTCCTATGGATACTCTTTGCTGCTGACCTCCTGACATTTGTCCTGGCAGATGTTTTGCCCTTTTCTCAAGCCCCAGCATATTCACAATCTCAGAAAGCCGTTCCTTATTCTCTTTTCTTCCATCTAATTTCCATGGCAGTGCAATATTTTCCTCCGCAGTAAGAGTAGGTATCAGATTATAAAACTGATAAACAATCCCCAGATTTCTTCTTCGGAAAATTGCAAGTTCATCCTCACTCATTGCTTGTATCTCATTTCCATCAATGATAATAGAACCGCTTGTTGCCTTGCTGTTGTTATCATCTAAAGTAATACCTCCAAATATGGTCTTAATATCTTTTCAACATGAAACATGGATGCATATTTCATAAGTGTCCTCAAATTTTTATCTTTGCGTCTGGCATATTGCTTTAAGGCATCCTGAAAGACCTGCATTTCTATATTGTTCCTGCTGCGAAGCAGATCACAAACTGTCCGCTCCATATCATAAACCGGAACTGAATGCCCAAATGGTGTCTGCATAGTCGTAATCCCTGTTTCATGTAAATCCTTTTTAATTGTATACACTTGAAAACCGTTTTCCTGCAAACGGCTCGGATTATACCCGGTTCTTACAGTTATAGTATATTTCAAAGGCTCTCTGTCTGTTAAATCGTGGAAAAACAATGCAGTTTCATGAGAAAACACAGCCTGACTACAACGTAAATGCAAAATATACATCGCATCTGTCCATGTATCTGGTGATACATACACACCATGAGCAGCTTGTTCCAATCCTCGTTCTTTTACATAAGAATAAAACACAGGCTTACTAATTCCATTATCTATAACTTGAAAGGTCTGAATTATTCCTCCATATTCATTCAGCAATAAATCTAATTGTTCAAACTGAGTCATACACATTCTCCTTTCATGCTAATATGATAATATTTATTAGCACGAAAGTAAATACATATAGTACCAATAAAATATCGATATTTTTGTTTTAATGATATCCTCTGGCTTCCCGCCATCCTTTTACATACCACCTGATTCCAACATATACCAGTTGCACAAATAATAAGAGAAATAGCAGATTGATCGGCAATGCTGTCTTTACCCAATCCCCGAAATAGATTACCATTATCTACGAAAGTTTTTTGAATATATTCGGTTGTATAATCAATCTGTTCCTGTCTGCTCCATTCTTTCGGTAAGGAAAATTCAAATGAGCGTCCAAGCTGTGCATCTGCATTTTGATGTTTATACCAGTGCCGGCTATATGCTTCGCATTGACTGCTGGGAAGCTGAAAAGAATTTAAAGACTACACCTGGATCAGAATGTGCTTTGACATCTCTTGCAATTGATGCCAACAATCCAGTCGGCTCGCTCTCGACACAGTGCTGCTTCATACAAAGCATCATATTCCGTTCCAGACCTGAGATTTTCAAAGCCCTCCTTGATTGCTACATCTTCCATCGAGGAAATCCAAAGCCGCTCAAACGGCTTTCTGCACCCGGCTTTGTGGTACACCAACCGAAAGATCAGCTCGCCCTCACGACCGGCATCTGTTGCACACACAAGACTCGCAACATCTTCTCTGGCCATGAGCTTTTTCAGAATCCCAAACTGTTTTCTCGTACCGGCAGAAACCTCATACTGCCAGTCCATCGGGAAAATAGGAAGGTCTGCATAAGCCCATTTGCTGTACTTCGCATCATAGACTTCCGGCTGTGCCAGCTCCACCAAATGCCCTACACACCAGCTGACCACATATCCTTTTCCCTCTAAGTAGCCATCCTCACGCTTGGCAGCACCTAACACCTTGGCAATGCTCTGTGCAACCGAAGGCTTTTCAGCCAAAACTAATTTCATTTGCATCTGCTCCTTTCGCAAAAAAATAAGCAGCCACACACCGTAGTGCATGACTGTTATGTAAAAAGTTCAGGAAGGATTTTTGCAACCTGATACAATTTTCTGTTCTATAATCTCCGTCATAATAAAAATATTTCCATTATTTTAAAAGAGAATGACGGAGATATTTCGCCCTGCTTATTCTTGTAGCAACCAATCGGCTATATCGTGAATTTCGATTCCTTCATAGCTATATTGGGGATGTCTGGTTCTGGCAATAATCATTTTCGGATAAGCGTCTCGAATCTGAAGCAGAGAAGAGCATTCTCTCTCAAATGTTTCCTGCCCGGAAATGTTGTCGCTGACCTGAATATAAATCTTCTCGCTGCCTCTCTGAGCAACAAAGTCGATTTCCTTTTGATAGAGTTTGCCGACATAGACATCATATCCACGGCGAAGAAGCTCGATACAAACAACGTTTTCATATACTCTGCCATAGTCTATATTTCTGCTTCCCAGTATTGCATATCGAATACCGCTGTCACACAAATAGAACTTTTCAGAGCTTTCAAGGTATTTCTTACCTCGGATGTCATATCTCTTAATATCATAAAATACAAAAGCATTGCACAAATACTTAATGTACTTGCCGACGGTTACATGATTGGTTGGAGTCTCATTTGCTGTCAGTAGCTGACTGACCTTATTTGGAGAAGTCAGGTTGCTGATATTATCCATAAGGAACTCGCTCAGACGTTGTAAAACCAAAGTGTCCGGGAGAGTATATTTCTGTACCAAATCCCTTGTAACAATCGTTTCGTAGACCTCCTTGATATAGTTTGTTCTGTCTTTTTCGGTTCTATAAGCATAGGAACCTGCTAAACCGCCCTTGATAGCGTACTCATCAAAGAGCTTATCTTTGTCACTAATATCATCATAATACTGGCAATATTCCTGGAAGCTGAAAGGAAACACATGAATTTCAATATAGCGTCCGGTAAACAGAGTTGCCAGATCTGCACTCAACAGGAAAGCATTGGAGCCTGTTACATAGATGTCGTATTTTCCCTTAGAGTACAGGCTATTAATTGCCAGCTCAAACTTGGGACACATCTGAACCTCGTCTACAAACAGGTAGTTCGTTTTGCCTTCCTGATAATGTTCTTCCACATAGGCGTGTAAGGCATGGTATTCCTTGATTTCTTCATATGCTAAATCCATGAAGTCAATGAAGATAATATTGATGTTTTCAAAATTGCTTTTCAGATACGCAATATATGCCTGCATCAGTTTGGACTTACCAGATCGCCGAATACCTGTGATGATCTTGATGTCAGGAGTGCCATTCAGTTCAATGATTCTATCGAGATATTTTGCTCTCGTGATTGTTTTCATATAGTCACCCGCTTTCAAAAATTGGAAGTTTTTTCATTTCTCGAAACCGCTTCGCTGTACTTATTATACTGTCTGCTAATAGTATATGCAAGATGTCGCTTTCAAAAACATATAATTTTTTATTTTTTGAAAGTGGAAACTATGTAAAGGCAACCCGAAGGCTGCCCCAGACATCAAGCCTATCCTGTTTACACAGGTTCGTTGTCATCTTCATCGACGGAGCCATCTACATCATCGTCCTCAAACTCCGGATCGTACCCATAGTCCTCGTCATCATCCACATAATCAGCATCCGGATCAGGCTTTGCCGCCTCCTGTTCCTTCTTCTTTTCCTGAACTTTCTTGAATACGAAAAATCCGCCGCCACAGGCAAGCACAATCAGAGTCAGAATCGCCGGGAGCATATTCGTGGATTTTGGATAGGATCAGAATAGGTTATCAGCCCATACGGTTATTTTTTACTATTTTACGGAGGTACGCAGATATGGATATGAATATAGAAATGGATAAAAATACAGCTACTGATTCAATTACCAGCAGACTGGCTGACGCAAGAAATGATCTCGGCATTACGCAATTATCTCGTCCATTGACACACCAAAGACTGCCGCCAATACCACCAGATTATCCAGGGTTGGCATTGCCACGCCGATGCCCACTTGTATACTGCCTGTGGTGTTGCAAATCCGAATATATCTGCCAGATCCTTTACTGAAAGACCTGCATTGATTCTCAGTCTTGTTATGTTCATTCCTGTTGCTGCCATATCTATTGTAGGCATTGTTATCATTTTTCCTCCTGTTCCGGCTGTCAGTCAACACCTTCCCAACAGCCGGGCTGTACAGCGTTGCTACTCTGATGCCTTAAAATTGTATATAGGTTTCATTACATCAATAACATCCACCGACTCCCTGATTACATCTATGATGTCATCCAAAGACTTGTATGCCATTGGTGCCTCGTCCAATGTATTTTCATTTACTGAGGTTGTATATACTCCCTCCATAGCTTTCTTATACTCATCCAGATTGAGCTCATTTTTCGCCTTTGTTCTGGACATAATCCTTCCTGCACCATGTGGGGCTGAAAAGTTCCATTCCGGATTTCCTTTTCCAATGGCAAGTATACTTCCATCCTTCATGTTAATCGGTATCAGCACTTTTCTCCCTTATGGGCTGCGATTGCACCTTTCCTCAATATCATTTCATCTGTGTCGATATAATTATGAATCGTGTGAAAAGCATCACTCCCGGTCATGACTGTTCTTTCAAGAATAACCTCTGCCATCTTCTCTCTGCTTCTTCTGGCAAATGCCTGGCATATTTCCACATCATGCAGATAATCCTCCAGATATATTCCTTCCAGATAACACAGATCCTCCGGCATGCTTGTAGGACTTTCATATACCTGCCAGTGAAGCTGCTTTAGGGCATCCTGTATCTCTCTTTTTCTTCCCTGTTCCTTATAGGTACGGATAATCTCATCCCTCTTTTCAAGATACTCCCCATAACCACGGTTTAAGTTAATGGCAAGTTTCTGATAAAGCTCTGCCACCTGCTTTCCAAGATTTCTACTGCCGGAATGAATTACGAGATACTTTGTTCCATCTGCTGCTTCATCAATCTCAATAAAGTGATTTCCGCCTCCAAGTGTTCCAAGAGACCTTGCAAGTCTCTTTGCATCTTTCAGCTCCCTGTAGCATCGAAGCTCTGTCAGATCAAATTTCTCCTGCCGTCCTTCCACACCTCACGTCCTGATGGAATAAAATGTGCTGCCTCATCCACTTTCTCAAAATCAATATCGTCTTTTCCAAGATTTACCGTATACATCCCGCATCCGATATCCACTCCGACCACATTAGGCACTGCCTTGTCTGTTATGGTCATTGTTGTTCCTATCGTACACCTTACCGGCATGCACATCAGGCATGATACGGATCTGGGAACCTTCTGTCATTGCATAATCACACATGCGTCTGATCTGCTCTATAGCCTCATCCTCTACTACATTTGCATAGCAGAGAGCCGTATTTACTTTTCCCTTAATCTCTAATGCATTCATTTTTATTTTCCTTTCTGATTCTACATTGGACAAGTGCTCCTCATGGGATTTGAACCCACAACCTACCGGTTAAAAGCCGGTTACTCTGCCGATTGAGTTAAAGGAGCATAAAAAATACCGCCTGCCTTATCATCTAAGGTAAGCGGTACGCTAAAACATGTTTATCTATTATACCCCTGTCCGGCTATGTCTCCGGTTCAGGTGCAGCATCAAAAACACAATTTTCTCGTTTATGCCTAGCCTTAAATGAGCGCATGTAATCAAAGCCCCACTCATGATCTTTAAGCAGTGCTAACGATTTACGTTCACTATGAAGCTGGTCAAAACGATACATTGTTGTCATGTCTTTTTCCTTTCTGTGGAGTTCTCTGCCTCCGCTTATCTTCTTTCTGTAACCAAGAATAACACAATTTTCTGCGGTTGTCATTATACCTGTGGTATAAAATTTATAACTATTCAGAGCCATACAAAATTGCTTTCTGTGAATGCCAGCATACATACAGAACAGCAATTTCATATGACAGGATAACTCATGGGCAAACAGAAAGCAGGAGCTCTCACCGAAAACAAAAATTCCTCTTCCCAAAACGGATTTCATCCCCGGGTTCCACCTCCACCATTTCCTGCGGCTGTATTCTCAGGCCGTTCTTATGTCTTTTTGTTAACAGGGTCAACCTCTAAAACGCTTCGCACTTCTTCAATCGCAAAACACTGACAGAATATGGCGGTGCCTCGTATACGAACTCTGAGGAAGCGCCATGCATATTCACGGTAATATTCTTCACCTTCTCCGGCTCTTCAAAGCTGTTTTCATCCCCCTTTTCACCGCTAAGAAGTGTTACGGTATAGTCGCCCTGTACCTGACAGTCCAGTGTAATGGAAACCGGATCCACATCTCCTGCAAAATTAACCGCCTTAATAATGATTTCGTCCTTGGTGTCAGTTACTACCGAAACAAAAGCAGGTCCGTAGGGAATCGAAATTTCCTTCTGAAGCTCACCATCAACATACAGGCGAATCTGTTTTCCGTCCGTTTCATATCCAAAGCGGTGATATTCTCCCGGTTTTACTGAAATAGCAAAGTCCTCCGTCAGCTTGTTGTCATGCATATAGCCAAACTCTTCCAGTGAACATTGTCCTCCATTAACCTTCCAAAGGAACGGACGCACCATAGCTGCATCCCATTCTTTTTCCACTCCGGCCGTAATCACGAGCTGCTCCTCATAATAGGAACGAACCACCCTGGCACTGAATATACCCAACTCGAAGTAAGCATTTTCCTCAACAAAAATATCGGTCTCAAATCTTCCATAAGTCTGGTCTTCTTCTCCAAATACCACAAAGCTCTTGGTCTCATCAGCCCATTCCAGAATACTGTGAAATTCCTTTTTCTGCTCCTCATCCGGAAGCTGAAGCAGGTGACCATCCTCTGTATCCTGCACATGTCCCATTAATTCATGAGTAATCTTTGCTTCTTCTCCATTCCAAATGGGATTTCTGAAGCGAAGTTCCTTATTGGATTTTAAAGATGCCATTCCGGTTCTCGGACGATAAACACGTCCTCCCTCATCTTCGGATCGCACCACATATTCTCCGCGATTTTGACCGAACATTTTCCAGACATAATAAGTAGGAATTCCAAGGCTCTGATGATTATTGAAACGAATCAGATTAGGATACCACGCTCTGTAATTTACATTTTCAAATAATGGAGCATAAGAGGCCAATGTTACGATATCCTGATTTTTCTCAATACCCATAAGGAAAGCCGCTTCTCCCAAAGCCGCATACAACTGTCCCATATAGTTGCCTTCGTTTACAGCCACCTCTCCTACAAAGATTTTGGTCCCTTACGATCGTAGTCATCATAATAATTTACATGTTCTGCAAAGAACTCTGTTGTATTGTAAAAATGTTCATCCACGCACTCGGCAGGACAACCATTTTTCTCTACATGCTCATTGGCTATGGTTTTAATCTGGGGATACAGTTCCTTTACCTTCTTATAAATCATGTTGTATCGCTTTTCATAATCCGGACCCCAGTTTTCATTACCAATTTCCAGATAGGTCATTTTAAAGGGTTCCGGATGCCCCATAGAAGCACGAAGCCTTCCCCATTTGCTTTCCTTAGAGCCGATAGCATATTCAATGGCATCCAGTGTATCCTGTACCATTTCATCAAGAGCCTCTCCTTCCAGAAGGACACTCTTTCTTCCCTGACAGGTCATTCCGCAGTTACATACATACAGGGGCTCCATCCCCAGATCCTCGCAAAGCTGCAGATATTCATGAAAGCCAAGTCCTAATGTACTTCTGTAATGCCATACAAACAGCTTACTGGGTCTTTCCCATACCGGACCTACCGTATCCCGAAATCTCATCGCTGTGGACGGTGTCGTTCCTTCCACAATACAGCCTCCGGGAAAACGCATAAACTTTGGACTCATTCCCTTAAGCTTTTCTACAAGATCTGTTCTGAGTCCATGCCCCATGTAGGTATTGTCAGGCATTAGTGAAATAAATCCCAGCAGAATCTCTCCGCCTTCTTTGCAGGAAATAGTAAGCTGTGCCTCGTGACAATCCTCAGCTGCTGTCAGCTTCATGTCATATCTTGTATACTCCTGACCGGAAACCACCAGACTGTTTCCAGTCAGTACTTTTCCCTGGTATTCGATCGCTACGTCCAGTCCTATTTCTTCCTTTGCTTTTGCAAATAAATACAAAGAGTAACTTTCTCCAGCCTTTACGGATATACCGCAGTAACCGGTATTAGTCAGAGATCCGTCCTTTTCAAACCGCATACGCAGAGCTGCGTCCCGGTGTTCATTCAGGGTATCCGTCAGTTCCAGTTCCATCTTTGCATTGTGTGTATACCATGCCGGTATTTCTGTCTCCGGAATATTGTTGCCCTTTACCCAGCGGCATAAGCCTTCTCCGTTGCAAAACTCATCCAGCCATCCGGATACGGTTTTTACATGGATGCCATCCTCCTGCTGTATATAACCCTCCGGTAAAACGGAATCTTCGAAGCTTCTGTTTCGAAGCATTTCCGGATAAAGTCCTCCGTCTCCGGCACGGTTAATGTCTTCAAAAAAGATTCCGTATAAATCCCTGGCTGTCTCAAATCGTCTTTCCTTTGTTTTAATCTTTAACTTGCTCATTGTAGTCTCCTTTTTTTACATTCCAAGAGTTTTGATCACTACCTGTCGAAAGAATTCTGGCAAGATAATCATTGGGGTGATTTAACCAGTTTCCGGTTATATCAATGTATCGTTTTCTCTTTCCGATTTCTTTTTGAACTGCCTGTATATGCAATAACATAGATTATGATAACTCAAATGATCTTAATGCAGCATTTCCGTTACCGCGATAGGTCAGGTAAAGCGCCTGTATTCCATCCGGAATCGTAACCGGTGCGGTATACTTTTCCCAGACATTGGTATATTGAACCTCTAATGTTGCCAGTACCTCTCCATCCCATGCTGTCTTTACTTCAAAAGTGCCATCTGCATAGCCCCGGATCCAAATACTGATTTCACGAATATCATGGCAGTCAAAATATTTGAAGCCGATGGTAGTTGAATCTGTAATATTAGCAATATATCCAACTTCTTCGTCTCCATCCCTGCCGTCCTGCATTACTCGTGGAAAATTCCCTTCGCCCACATAAACTGATGGGGTATCGGTAAACAGATTACATGCAAGATAAGCGGGGTATTCTCCTTTACCCTCAAGCGGACCTCCATTTAAACCGCAGGAGGTAATTTTTACCTGTGGAATACTGCCGTCCGGCATAATCTGCAGCTTTTCAGCACATCCCTGTCTGCTGTACCAGGTATTATTGGTATGCCTGTGATAAAATGTACCAGTCCTCTCCGATCTGCACAATACTTCCGTGATTATTGGCACCGTAAGCTGTTGGCATATCTGCCGGCTTGTAGGTATCGATGTGCAGATCACAATTGCTGACAATAACTCCGCCATAGACAAAGTCCCTAGTAGGATTCTTGCTGGTGGCATAACATAATTCGTGCATTAATATGGATGAATAGACAAAATAATAGGTGTCACCTACTTTACGGATGGAAGATGCCTCAAAACTCATGTCCCTCAAATCCGGTACCGGCACCATATTCACAGCCGGGGGCCACAAACACCGGAGCTTCCCTGATCGTCAGCATATCTGCTCCCAACACCGTAGCCATAGCTCCGGTACGGGATTTATCACCTTTTCCGCAAGCTCCGGTATAAAGATATGTCACATCTCCTTCCGTCAGAACCCCCGGGTCAAACTGGGGTTCATCACCTTCCTTTTCGCCCAGACGTGTGCCATCTTCATAATGAACATAGCCATAAAATTCATACTTTCCTGCCGGAGTGTCACATACAGCAACTGAAACTACCGAAACCTTGTCCAACACGTAATAAAGATAGTACCTTCCGTCCGGTCCCACCGTAACATCCGGGGCATACAGACACATTTTGCCTTCCGGGTTCAGCGGATCGGCTGTCTTCGGATAAATCACACCCTCATATCTCCAGTTGCCCAGGTCATCGACCGGAGCTGACCAGCACACATAGTCTCCCATGCAGAAAACATATCCGTTAAAGTAATCATGGGATCCGTAAACATATACGCGATCGCCAAAAACATAAGGTTCTCCGTCCGGAATATACCCCAGGACGGTAAATATGGGTTAAACGCCTGTTTTTCACTTTGATATCCTCCTTTACAAGCCTAATCTATGTACATTGTTTCATAAAGCAAATTACTGGTGCTAGTTTAAGCCTTCAAGCTGACCACACGATCATAGTCATATCCTCGATCCGGATTCACCTTTCCGGCATTCAGTTCGAAATAAACCACACCGTTTTCGTTTACAGGAAGCTCTACGCAGATATTTCCGTCCTCCTGCTTTTTACGCTCTGTTTTTACAAAAGGTCTGGATGATTCCCGAATCAGCTTCGTCTGTTCCTCACTCAGATTGGCAGGTTCTCCCATATCATGCCATACCTTCAAAGGATTACATGTTTCCTCATCTACCGTCTTAGTCAGGAAGCAGTACTCCTCCTGTTCAGCCGGAAATGTAAACTCCAACAGCATTTTTTCTTTACCCTGTTCTGTACTTTTACGGGCAATATTCCAGGCTACACCTAGATAATCACCGTTTGCACGTTTCAAAACAACAATATTGTCATCCTTATATACACAATTGGCTTCACTTTCCTCAAGCTTTTTGTAAAAAGCAAATGTCCAGAAGGTCGGCTTGGTAATACAGCCATTGGCAACCAGTCCAAAGCCGCCGTGGAATGGTGTAAAAGGAACTCCCTGCTCTTCAAACACATCACCAAATGTCCAGTAGGAATAGGATTCATTCACATCTCCCAATCTGGAAAGCTGCTGTGCTATAAAGGCCGCATTCAGGTTTGTATCATGAATGACGCCCTGAGGAGTATAGGAGCTGTTGAACTCCGTGATATGAATCTGCAGACCCTTATATTCCGGGAAACTGTCAATAATATCTCTGGTTGTTTTTAAATTGGCAAAGCCGTCCTCTGCCTTCATCAGTTCAGAATATGCATAATGTCCAATACATTCCGGCGGATCAATGGTGTAATGATGTCTGGTTACAAAATCCACAGGTATGTGATTCTCATGGCAATATTCCATAAATGCCTGAATCCATTTCTCATCCGTTCCTCCACAAACAGCAGGGCCTCCTACACGGAATCCCGGATTCACTTCCTTTATGGCATCAAAGGTTCTATGGAACAGCTTAAAATATTCCTGCATATCCGCATTTTCCCAGAAGCCGCAAAGATTGGGCTCGTTCCATACTTCAATGGGCCATTGAATAACTTCCTCTTCTCCATAGCGTTCCATCAGATGCCGCAGCAATGAATGCACCATATTACACCACATATCATAATCTTTGAGGAGTGGTATTTCCTGCCAGTAAAAGATAGTCTGGCTTCCACTTGCCAACTTTTTAGGCATAAAACCCAGTTCAAGAAAAGGTCTCAGCCCCACCTTCTTATAGGCATCCATTACTCTATCCAGATAAGTATAGTTGTACTCAACCCTTACCTTACCATCCTCCTCATAGGTCTGAAAGATCGCCATATCATCACAGAATAATCCATGTCCCCGGATATGCTTAAATCCGATTTCCTTTTGAACCAGGCGCAGCTCCTCCTGATATTCTTCTGTCAATGCAAGCCCCATTCTTCCGGTTCCCACACAATAATCTACATTATTGTGAAAAAAGGCCTTTGAATCCTTTGTAATCACAATCTTTTTTCTGTCATTCTCTGTTGCCCCACCAAAATTTACCATGCATGTATCTCCTTCTTCTAAATCATGTTCCTATGCAGTAACGCATCAGATGTCTGACCGCTGCACGATCCGCAGCTCTCTGATGACGATTGCCATATCAATCTGATACTATCGCATTGATTTAAAATTTCCAATGATTTATACTATAAGAAAATTGATATATCCTCTGATGTATCAGAACGGAGATCCCAGATGACTGAAATTGAATTTGTCGGCTACAGTGCCGTTCACCCTCAGATTTTATATATGATGTTCCGAATGGCTTTACAGGCTATCTTCTGCTTCTTTTCGACTCTCCCTCGGAGCTGCTCATAGACGGAAGACTAATGCGGACAGCCGCCAATTCTGCTATTCTGTATACACCAGGAAGCAGGATTTATTACCGTGCTGCCGGTGAAGAATACCGGAATGACTGGATTCGTTTTCGTTCCGATCACTCCTTCGTGAAGCTGTTTCCGTTAACAAACACCCCATTTCCCGTAACAGATCCGGAATACTGTCATCAGCTTTTTAAATTACTAACCTGGGAGTCCGCCTTTTCTCCTCTGAAAGCGAATCAAACATTACTCACCTGCTGCGGGTTCTGTTCTCCAAATTAAGAGAAGGAATCCAGAATGAGTCCCCGGGTATTCACGATCATGAGCTGGTTGCATTGCATAAGATGATCTACAATAATCCTCAGCTTCCATGGAATATAAACATGATGGCTGCGAAGCTTCACTTAAGTCCCAGTCATCTTCAGACTCTCTATCACCGCAAATTTGGCTCCTCCTGCATGGACAATGTCATCGAAGGACGTCTGCGCCGTGCACAGGATTTATTAGAGTTCAGCGAATACTCCATCCGCGACATTTCCGAGCAATGTGGTTATAATAATGTAGAGCATTTCTGCAGACAGTTCCGTCAGCATAACGGCTGTACCCCTGGACAATACCGGAAAAATGCATCAGCGGGAAGCAACAAAAGACTTCTCACCCACAATACCCTGGGAGGAAGGGAGTTTGAGAAGATTAATCGAAATATCCGGAAATAGTGTTTCGGTAGCTGCTTTATTCAGCATTTCCTTAAGCGTTCGCTTCTACCTGTAAATAAATTTCAGCTTTCCGATACCGATTTCATCTCCTGTGTGCCCCGATTCCAGCTTACATTTTGTACCGGAGCTTCCCGGCTCTGACTTCCCTGATTCCGGTACGAATTCTGCGTCTGCATATTGGGTTTCCAGTTGCTTTGCGCCATTGTTACATTCTGTTCATGGATCCTCTCTTCCATCTGTTCTATCAGACTTTTTATTTACAGTTGTACTTTCGTTTCATTTCTCGTCTTGCCTTAATCTTTCCTAAGTTCTTTTAAGAAACGTCCAATCTTTTTCTGATCCATACTGTTTCCCCCTTTCATTGACAGAGTAATATTATTCTACTAAACATAACACGACACAAAGCGAGAAAATGCCGTATTTACGCTATTGGACAAATCTGTCTAGTATTATTTATATTGGCTTTAGCCCCAAGAACTTCAAGTTATCTTTTTCTTCCTAAATATCGGCATACTTTTAATTTGTATTGCAGGTACTCATTTCCGAATGCTTCTATCAAAAAATCTTCCTCTACATTGACTATCTGCAAATGAAAAAATACCACTGCAAAACCTGTAGCAAAGCAAAGGAACCAATTAAAGAACGAAAACAATATTCCTATATACATTAAATCAAAACCCAAAAATGCAGGATTTCTGCTAATAGAATAGATGCCCGTTGTTACCAAACTGGTCTTTTCTTCTTTTGCACACCTGCTCTCCAATTCTCCTTCATTTGTGTAACAGAAACAATAAAAGCAAGTACACCGAACATTGTTATTACAACTCCTGTAAATTGCAACACAATATGTACTGTTCCCGAATAAAACACAATACTGATAATCTGTATTACAGGAAGCAAATATGTGATTATTTTAAGAGCCACTTCTATAAATTTGACAAATCCCTCTTTTCCTTTTCCTAATTGATCTGTCTTTATGCCTTGCTTTTTCTGACTAATCAGCTTTGCAAAATAGCAGATGTAGAACACTGCCATCAGTGAAATTGTAACAATTTTATTATCATCGTGTACCTCCAAATTGCGATTTTCTCAATTCTCCAAACTTGAATTAATCGATTTCTTTATTATCTAATCTGTTAGTAATCTATCCAACAGCATCTGCCTATTATTTATAAACATTTCTGTTACCTGGTAACTCTCTGTATCCTCATATTCGCACAGATGTATGCGTCCATTATCAAAACAATAGATATCTGCATCTGGTATTCCTAACAAAATTGGCGAATGCGTAACTATAATAAACTGTGCTCCCTCTTTTGCACATCTGTATATTTGCATCAACAATGTAAGCTGTCTCTGCGGCGATAATGCAGCTTCTGGCTCGTCAAAAGATACAAGCCATTTGATTCATATTATTCTGTGCTAATGCGAGAAAACTCTCTCCATGTGATTTTTCATGATATTTAGCGGAAGGATGTGTAATATCTGCATATTCTTCTTCCTGCGTTGCAACATTATAAAGCTTTCTGCCCTAAGAAAATATCCCCACTTTTCCTTCCGATAGCCTTTGGCAATTCTTATCGCATCACACAACTCTGAATGTGTATCATGCGTAGAAAAAACATAATTCTTCGTTCCACCCTCAGGATTAAAACCATGTGCTACGGCAAGTGCTTCCAATAAAGTTGATTTACCGCTGCCATTTTCCCCTACAAAAAAAGTAATTGGTTTGTTAAAATCAAGTTTTTCAACTCCCTTAAAAGCCCTGATTCCCTTCAGATAACTATCCTTATCAATTTTATCCCAATCAAATATTACTCCTTGTATAAATTGATCATTCACCTAATCACTTTTTCCTTTTAAATATCCCATAAACTGTGATATACTATATTTCGGTGGGATACTTACTAACATATGGATATGATCTGGCATTAAGTGTCCTTCTATTATTTCCACACCTTTATATTTACACAATATTTTGATGATATCTCTGATATCTTCTTTGTACTGGTTGTATATCACTTTTCTTCTGTACTTTGGTGTGAATACAATGTGATACTTGCACATCCATTTAGTATGTGCCATAGAATTTGTTTGATATGCCATTAAAATCACCTTTCCTTTCGTTAAATAGCAGCCTGAACAACTCTATTTTAGCGGAAAGGTGATTTTTTGTATAACAACTTTGTTGCAAAATTTGACTGTTCCCGGGGGGAATCGAACCTGCCGGGAAAATAATCAGTCCTGCCATAATGGCAACGAATGTATCCAGTGCGCAGATCCGAAGTCCCTCGCCAGCTAACGTATGATATTTTCCCATGTAGCTGCCGAAGATCTCCATGGCAGCCACTCCAAGGCTTAAGGTAAAGAATGCCTGGTTCATGGCGGCTGATACGACATTTCCAAATCCAACCTCCTTTACAGTCTTAAGATTCGGAATCAGGTAGAAACGGATTCCCTCTCCTGCACCGGACAGGGTAAAGCTGTGGACGGCGAGCACCACAATCATGATTAGCAGCGCACTCATCAGGATTTTACTGATCTTCTCGAGACCGTTCTGCAGTCCCTTGCTGCCACATGCCGGTTCCCCGTTCACTCTGTTATAGGCACCCATGACCGCTTCCACTTTTGCATCTTTGACGCACCGCTTGAATGCATATAAATAAGTATCATACAGATCATGCTTTGACACCTGCGCATTGAACTGATGCCTGAGTGCTTCCGGTCCACTATGTACTGCAAAATGCTTCGCGCAGGCTGCTGCCTTTGGATGCTCAGGATCCGGACCCTGCAAACCTTTGATGTATGCACAGCCTAATTCTCCTGTCAGATACGGATCCTCCCGTATGTCTCATGTCCTCTTCCCCATCGTGGATCCCTGAAAATATTAACATTCGGTGCCCAGAAGGTGAGCCCTTTATAGATGCCGTGGTCCCCTCTTCTCGAAAATTCATTGAACTTCGCCCTTCCTTCTGTGGAAACGACATCTCCGATCTCCTGTATCAGTTCTCTGTCAAAAGTGGCTGCCAGCCCGATCGCCTGTGGGAACATGGTTGCTACTCCGGCTCTTGCAACTCCATGCAAAGCCCCATTCCCCCAGTTATATGCCGGAATGCCAAGCCTCGATTGCGGTGACTGATAGAGCATCTGGCTCATCTTCTCCTCCACTGTTATCTGGCTTACCAGTTCTTTTGCACGTTTTTTATCTCTTCACTCATTTTATCGTCTCCCTCTCCCATATCTCTTTCCTAATTATATCCGCTGTCATTTTTTTCCACAACCGGCTAAAATAACAAAATTTCAAATTCTTCCAGTCCCAAATGAATGACTGTGCTCCCACTTTTATCCGTAATTTTTCCTACTCAAGTGTGAATGACAGTAAGTCAAGATTTCCGTATCCTCTATATGTAAAATAGATTGCCTGCTTACCATCCGGGATCTGTGCCTGAATCTCATATTTCTCCCACACATTGCTGTTTACAATCTGAACCGTCCCAAGCACCTCACCATCCCAGGCTGTCTTAACCTCGAACGTCCCACTTCCATATCCTCTCACTTTCAGGATGACTTTCTGTACATTTTCACATTCAAAGTATTTAAAGCCTAGCGTTGTGGTATCTGTAATATGGGAAATACCCGGTTCCTTATCACCGTCTCTTCCATCCTGCATCACTCTTGGAAATCTCTGGTTTGCATCAAAATGCCTCCGCAAACAGATTGCATGCAATATAAGCCGGGTATTCCCTCCCACTAGTGATCCGCCATTTAATCCACAGGATGTCAGTTCCACCTGGCGGAAGCTTCCATCTTCTGCCAAATGAAGCTTTTCTGCACACCCCTGTCTG